>JGI24021J15306_10007996_pt1 | contig 12956 bp, 8 predicted proteins | sample Ectturendosymbi1_FD_15306 | JGI IMG/M metagenome (IMG submission 15306) | reverse complement strand
AGCAGGGGGGCCAAAAACCAGAAGGGGGGGGAGACATTTTTAAAATACAGTATTGGATGTGTGCAGCAACCGGTGGGCCAAACCTGAAATGGGGGGTAGCGATTTCAAATGGAGGGGCCGGGCACCACCGGCCCCCCCGCTGGCGACGGCCCTGCTTTCTTTGCAAGCCAGCTCCGACATCTGCAACAACGCGATGAGCGTTGAATTGGTTTGTGAACACTCGGAGCAGCATGCAAATGCTGGTTTGACGGCTCCTTCGATATAGTTGATGAAAAGAAAAAGTCAGTGCCTAAAGTTTGGTCAAATTTGTTTCATCAAAACTTCATTTTTCCTGCTGCTTTGTCAACCACTGACCTTTGTGGGGCTTGACCAGTCTGCATAAAAGTTTGCAATACAGACCAATACCCCTGGAGGTAAGTTATACCTTCAATTGGCAATGCTTGTTGGCTTCTTTGATAAATTTCCTTCGGAGGCGTGCTGTAGATAACTTGCTTGCATACCTCCCCACTGCAAGCAATGCTAATAGAGCTGATTTTCACACTAAAATGTGTTCTCATCTTGTGCACTCTGAAGATTAAAATTCCATGCATCTTTTAGAACAGGAGTTCCTAACCTGTGGTACATGCACCACTAGGAGTACATCTGCCTTATCTAAAGGGGTACATTCAAGGGTAGCAATGAAAAAGAAAAATATATTTACGTATTATTTATTTCCAAATATTTATACATATATCAGCAGGTCCGTAACCAGGGGGCGCAGTGGGGGAGAATCCCCCCCTAAAAAATTCCCCCTGGAAAAATGTTTTGGACATAGTTCAAACACTTTGGGCCCCTCTCGGAAAACTCTTCGCCCCTCCTGCTGTCCCAAGCTGGTTACGGGCCTGCATATCAGTGAATATTATTGTCAAAAACCATTACATACTTATTGCTCAGAGTTGCAAACGAGCCTCATTTTGAAGCCCGAACCCGGCCCGAGCCCGAAATCACAAGCCCGAACCCGGCCCGAGTCCTACATTTATTTTTGAAGTCCGATTTAGACCCGAAGGCTAAATTTACCGGTAAGTTGAAATGTGCGCAACTGTGGGGCATCGAAAAATGTAATGTACGGATGTAGCTGCAGGTACACATTTGATCACACCCCAAATAGCAACCACCTTGACCAAAGCATTGGCATAATCTAGCAGAAACTCAGCATGTTAATCAACGATGATACTGTGGAATACTAATGTTTCTCAAGAAAAAACGAAACTATCACGAAACTATCCACGATGGCGTTATAGGCATAAAAGGAACTATCTATTCTAGGATAACGCTATAGGAATGAAAAGCCGGTTTGTAAGCTTCTTGAAACAAGCTAAGAATCGCGTTGAGTGATTGATCTTTTCGACGTAATCGCCTGCTAACTTCCTCACCCGTGTCACTTTTCAAAGAGTGTGAAACTAGTCCGAGCAGAGAACAAAAGAACGCACCTGTGTTTGCAAATAGAATTAGCTGAAGAAAAATCACAATCACTTCACTCACAGAAGCTACCAGGTGAAGCACAACAAATCTACGTCACATAAGAAAAAAATCGTTATTTTTAATGTTATGAAAAAGTTTTGTATGCAAGCCCCCCGACATATTTTAACAAAGTTATGCTTGAGCCCGGCCCGAAACCCGGCCCGACCCGACTAACAACTCTGGTATTGCTAAGTACATCTGTGATTGGGCATGATAAAATATTTGTGAAAATTCAATAAAATTTTATGGAACTTTTGGATAATGTTCTATGAAACATTCAGTGAATTTCTGTTATTTTATTCAGCTTCTTTGTCATAAGAAATTTTCGGGGTACATGCTCAGCTGTCGAAATGCTGAATGGGTACATGGTCAGAGAAGGGTTGGGAACCTCTGTTTTATACGCATAAGGAATAAAAAATCTGCATAATTGCGTTATACATTTGCGTTGCAAGCACGGAAATGATATACTTCACTTAAACGACTGAGTGATTCTACCAGCACGGTCCAGGTTACGTAAAATAGACGATAAAATCTTTATTGAAAAATAACTGAAAACCAAGCTGAACGTGGTATAGTATAACCAGGTTTCCGCTTCAGGCAATCATATTAATGGTAGTTGAATGCGTTGGCAAAGACATTCTTCTCACCATGAAAAGCTCCTGTAGTTCGCCACTTGTTAGCCAAGCCTACAAAATTCACCCCCTATTTCGTGCAACAAACATCACAGCATTAAAATGTATTCAGTCTGCATTTCTTTCACTTCTGAACTGTAAACCACGATGGATTGGCTCCCATATCAAGCGAAATAATCGCCTACTAACAGTTTTTTTTCGTGCCCAACCTCAATTGCAGGGAATGCTTAAAAAACGCTGTGTTTGATGCTGGTGGACTGGACTGCTACGCAAAGAACCGCAATACTTGGGAAGACGCAGGAAGAGCCTTGATTTCACTTTTACTTTGTGTTTTAACTCACACTTCATGTTCAAAGAGCCTGAAGAGCCTGAATAAAAAACTGATAAGTACTGCGCGTTAATGAAACGTTAATGAAAAAGCGTTAACATCACCCTGGAAAACAAAACATTTTCAGTATTTTCGGAATATTATTCATGGAGACCTTTTGCATTCAAGGTGCTGTTTGTTGAATTGCACAAGCTGTAACTCAAATAGAAATGTTTTAATGGTGAACTATACAGAAGTAAATAGCGTTAGTTTTTCAAAAAGACCTTACAAAGAATAATGAACGCAGTAATGCACATGCACTTACAGCCGACTAGCAGCACATTCTGTCGGCAAAAATTAAGCATTGTGTAAAACGTCAGCAGCAATCATGGGAAACCACGACTGCGCATCAAACCTTTCTGATTTGCTGCTGGCAGCTCGCCAATCCAAGAACAAGCACAGCGCACTTCCGGTTACGTCATTCGATTAGCAAACGAGCAATTTAGCAGCAAATATCGTGTTGAAGCGCGAGTCGCTCGATCTCATGTACAACACCAGACGACGGCGTTTCTACTGAGCCTCGATCAGACGTACAAGATTGGAGTAAAGGTCTTTAAAAGGAGGCGGGTGTAAACTTTCAAACTTAACCTGTAGTTCAATACACAACCCAAATAATGCATAGGAGACACAACAGCTGGCCTAGGTGTTTCTGCTTAGTTTTAAACAATTTGGTGAAGATGGGTTTAAAACCTTTTGAAATGATTTCATTAAGGAACAATTTTTTATTTATTCTTATAGTGTCTAACGAATAACATTGTTTTTATCCTGAATTACGGCAAAAAAAATTCAGATGAATGAAATCCTGTTCATCATTTTTATGGAATGCGTTAGTTATGCCGAAAAAATGACTTCTACAGAGCTGTGATCAGAGGGATACGAGTAGGGAAATGGTCTGAACTCTACCTACACTAAAACCTACGAACTACGTCATATTGCAAAAATAGACCTTTGGCTTGACAAAGTGAGGGCGATGTGCAGTATAAAGGGTGTATTGCGCTCAGCATTTTGGTCCTTCACTGCAGATAAATCAATGGGAAGAAATCAACAGTAACTTCAACCTAAGTGAAAAAATACATGCAGCAAACTTGTTCGCGGGACATAGCAGTGATCCGAAAATACAGTAAAGCTACCCATCACAGTGTGCAAACAAATGACGCAACGCATTTTCTCATCAACGTGCTGCTAGTTCTATCTTAGCTGCTGCCCCATTTCTATTTTGAGAACCATTAACCTTCCGTCTGGACATTGCTGGTGGTTATCAATGAAAATTATGATCGAAAAAAATGTGTTTTATACTGATAAATGCTTGCAATGGTAACATGTTAACAAATCCTCTAAGCTTCTCCAACAATAACTGTTACACAATAAAGCTTCTGTAATAATAACTGTTACACAATAAAGCTTCTGTAATAATAACTGTTACACAATAAAAATTTTCTCCTGAACTGCGTGTGTTCTATCTACGTGGACAAAACAAAAGTATTTGTGACTTACAAAGATGTTTATGTAACTATTGTTTCAAGCCTGAAAACAAAGATAATCATCATGGACGTGGTAACAGCACCGATTACAACGTTTTTGTACCATGAGATGCTGAAACGTATCGTTTTGGCGGCGTCTCACCTCTCTCTGTTCGCTTGTCTGTCTTAACAAAAAGGCACGCTTTCATGGTAGCATTGCTTTTGTTGTTTTTCTCGCACCAAAGAAAACAATAAACAAGTGGCAACCCTGAACATTAAATGCTAACTACGCTATTTCTCATTACCCAAAACAAACTTTAGCTCACTGAGAAAACAATCTGTGGTTGAGCATGTTTCACAGAAATGTTCACAGTGGCGCTGCTTTGGGTCAAACGCAGTTCGTTACTGTGACAACCGCATCGGTTATTTTTTAATGCTCGGGCCTCCCTACTAGTAAATCGTCTTCGCCAACTAAGTGGGATGACAGTTTTGAGCTGCCGGTGTCAAGGTAAAGTTGCTCTGCCAAGTTTTTCAACACATTCAGTTCATTAACAAGTCTGCAAATGCATTCAAATAAACTACTTGCCACTGTTTCGCTAAACCTACAGACTAACAAAAAGACCACAAACTCGTTAGTGTTATCGAAAACTCAATGCAGTTGTCCCAATCCAAATCATTCCTCATCGCATGAACGAACGCAATTGTTAGTAAAAAAATAGGGTGAGTAACGAACAAAATATCCATACTGGTGTGGTCTGTGTGTGGGGCAAAAATAACTGAACGTCAATCATAATGCAACGAAGCGGTACATGTATTAGTTTAGCTTTGAAGTGCCGGAACATACTGAAGTCAGGCTGCAATCTCACAAAGTCGGGAAAATTTGGAGTGGGCAAACGTTCAAATTGGGAGGGTGTTGACCCCTGTAGATGCGTCCCTGGCTCCAGGCCAAGTCCGACTTGGTACCAACACCGTACTTGATTAAAATTGGCACAGTCCTTTGAAAACCTAAGACTGAGTGGAAATATCGGCATTCGGCAAGCATCTGTGTAATTTCAAGAAACGTGGTTTGGGTGTGGTCATGAGAATGAAAGTATTTGCAAAATCACACTTTTCAGTCCAAACGCAGGTAGTTCTGTTATTTCTGTGCATTTAACACAATATATTATTTTAGATCAATACAATTTGTGATCAGATTCGGCTTTGTCATCCTCGTGCTGTCTTGATGCGATGTTGTTGAAATAAAAATGTACTTTACATGTGCACTGCTGGTATTTCACTAACCTTTAGCGTCGCTCCCATTGTCGACATTCAAGAAAGTGGCATTATTGCTTGAGTGATTATCAAAAATACTGCTGTTACAAAAAACAATCTTCCTTCAACAAAACATAACTAATTTTATTTCGTGGCTACGTCACAGCTGCGTTTCTAACAAGAATCCTCAGACTGCAGTCATCGGTAATCATGAGGTTATAGTCCATTCGCTCGAGAAAAAACAACCCCAGTTTTCACAAAAATCTGGAGGAGATTAATAAACTTTTTCAAAATACCAGATCTTAACATTTTTCTAAGAATAGCTTTTTTTGACAGACTGTACCTCAAACTGTTCAATCGCTGTAAAGCCAGCTGCTCAAATCGCAAAACCGTAAATGTCACCATTACACTTCCAAATTTCTGCTCACATGCAAACAGCAATTTCTAAGTTTGTTGAAAGTCGTGGAAAAATTTGTTAAAAATTTACACCCCAGTCCTTTCTTGCCACTGAATCTTTCACACGATTCAGGCATAATAGTAAAAATAGAAAAACAGGTTTAAAAGTATTTGATATAAAAACGTACAGATGTGGAGATGGAAATTGGCAGAGAATAGTAAAAAACTTGGGATTAGTGGCGGGTTGAAATCGCAAGAATTGACACGTCACATTTTGTTTGCGCTGAGATTAAAGCGCTGGGGCGAGCAAACCTCTCACAGCGAGCTGTCAATCACTGTCCTGCTGCCACTCACCGACGTGATATGTCTTGTTGCGCAGATAAGAAACAGCCAGACGTAGGATGGACAGTTTGTCCAGTTTGTTTAGGACATCAGCAGAAAATGGAATGAGTTGTGAGAGTTGATCCAGTTCTGTGTTCAATCTATCTCTGTGCCGTTTACTGGGATTTGACTTGGCACCATCTTGGACCGGGTCTTTTTCTCTGAAATGAAAACACAGATAATCATCTTATTCTTTGCTGCATCTTAACAAGCAGAATGTAAACATTCTTTCAATCAGTGCAGTGCATATCAACCACGGCAATCACAGATCAAAATTCAAGAGACATAAACAGAAATCAAAACAATTTCGCGAACGCAGTGGTTTCCACACAAGTGTTTCAACGAAATTGATTATTACGACTCGAACCAGTGAAGAAGTTATTTTGTGCGAAATTTCCGTACAACAAAATCATCGCCTAAGGCATTCTCGTACATTCCTCACACCTGATAACTTTGTAAATCTCACAGTTTCGAAATAATCTTTTGCAAAAGTGGATCTCACAGCCCATTAAATTTTTCCTCCCGAGTTCAGAAAACACAGTTAATTGCTTCGTAAAATTTTCCGAACTGTTTGAATTGACAACAATCCTCGCAAAACTAGAAAATTCGGAAGTGTACGACGTCACGCATGGGTGAATAAAGAGATAACTTCCCAAAGTTTTCTTTGTGGGCATTTTTGATTTTCAACACTTCTTAAATTTGATCGGAAGAAAACGAAGCGGAAGTAGTTTTGATTTTGTCGAGAAAGTCTATCTGCTGTCAATCTACACTGAGAAGCACTTTGACTACTAAATACTGCACATTATCATTGGCAGGGCCGGATTAACCATTGGGCAAACCGAGCAAATGCCCGGAGCCTCGCGCTTGAAAATCAAAACACTCCTTTACTGGTTTTTCATGTTTCTGGCTGTTCACTACGCGTCAAAATTGTAGAGGTTTTCGATTACTGCGTTTAGTCTTTAAGTTAAGGAAACTGAGAACTTTGGCATTTATCGTTTTTAAGTGACTTAAACGAATTGAACCAAACAGCATCACGCTTTATGACCCAAGAATTAGATCGAAATCAGTGCATCAATGGACGTCCGCAGAAATTTTTCCAGGGGTGGCAACGTCGAAATTTTGCTTATCCTTTTCAGGTTGCTGACGATGCAATGCAAATGGACGTTCACAAAACGCTTTGTCCTTTCTATCCCATTAGTTTGTACTGGTTGAACCTCAATTCTCAATCTTTTGTCTGAAATGTTTTACACACTTCCGTTATCATAAATGTTTTTTCTTTTCATAAACTGCCTAATATCCTTTTTTCGAGCACTTTCTACAAATAAGTCATAATATAAGAATAAGCAACGGCCAGAAAAACATGATCGGTGAAAAAGCAAGAAAGTTAGACACTCTCGCAAAACTGTTTCAAGCAATAAGAAGTAGAACCATATGTTGACAAGACTATCGGACAACTTATTGAAGGTAGAACACCGCCCAGGCTTAAAAAAACTGAGCAGGTGAATTACAAAAACTCGCCACATCAAATATAGCCTTGCACTTAGTGCTCACTAAGAAGTCAGAACTAAACCTTAACGACAAAGACCTATTCTCAAGTCTGCACGGACGTATCCTAACAAGCCGCGTATTTTTATGCTGTGTGAAAAGACGCCTGCATAAGCGTCGTTTGATTAAGCTATTTAACCGGGCATGTTGATCACAGTCTCACACTAACAATGGATTTTTCAAACTTGTGGAATCACTGCTGCAGATTTACACATCCTTCTTTTCGCACAGTTTAAAACTATACGTGGCTTACCGCTATCAGCAGTGTCACTGTCTCGCTGCTTTACCTGTCCAGACGTCTATGTTCAACAGCCACATGCAGGGCTCCCATTCACTGATTTCAAAAAAAGATATTGCACACCAAAAAAGCATATTCGTACAATAAAAACCCAGAAAGTTTGTGTTACGGACAAAAACATATGAGTGTGCTTATATGAACTGAAACAGTAATCTGAAAACGGAATACTGATTTACTTATAGTTAGTCTCCCAAATTTCCTTCTGCAGCGCAAACATTAACATTTAGACGACCTTTTTAGTTGCCCAAGATGTTTTTCATGACGCTGGTAATATATTCCGTTGATGATATCTCTCACTAATTGCAGGAGTACATTTGTTATTCAACTGTACATTTGTTATTCAGCGCCATGAAACATTTCGTAGCTCACTTTTTTTCAAAAAGCACACATTGACAGAGACCAGGGTCACTTCAATATGTTCGTTTCTAAGTATTCTTTGCAATCTAACGCCTTTGCAATTACTGTATAGTGCGCTGACGTAACAATTAGTTGCGAATGGCTTGTGATCGTGAGGGTATCAGTCTTAGATTAAATAAAGCGTTGTTATCCACTAGATCACGTAACATTTTAATAGGTGCAACTATTGTAAAGCTCCCATCGCAAAACTTCAGTCAAGTAGTACGGTTCAAGTTGCTTTTGCGTGATATTTCGTCGAGGACATTTTTCCTAAACAGTGTACGTTTTGATCTGCGAGAGAGTGTAGACATATCTTTCCTCAGTACATGTGTCAATGATTTGTGCAGTGAAGATGGTCAGAGAGTCTATGACAAAAAGATTGTTGAGTATTGTCACGGTAGCAAAAATATCATTTTTTATTATACAATTTTGTGTTTGAACAAATTAGCCACAATTATATTCAAAATGGCTGTAGGTAAATTTGTCAGCCATTTTGAATATAATTACCGCATGTTTCGTCACCGCTCTACTGCAGGATCATAAGTGTTAACCAATGTCATGACCAGCGACCAGGGCCTTACATGGTCACCCCCAATTGTCTCTGAAGTGTAGGTTGCCAAATCGCATCAATTTTGACGTTTTTGACCGGTGCTTCTGCAAAGTTGCAACGAGGGCATGCGAAGCGCTACGCAGTTGGGCCAAGTGTTTAGGGGGGTTCGCGTTCACCACCTTGCCCGGGGCCTCGCGTTCATTTAATCCGCCCAATGATTTATTGGGGAAAACAACAAATTTATTTAAAGAAACTTATCTTTCCATTCCATCCAACAACAGTGTTTGGATTGAGTCATGCATCGACATTCATGCGGTGGTGAAAAAACAGACTTGATTTGCATGGTATTGCTGTGCCAGCATAACCGTACATAACTTAATTTTCTAACTGAAAAATTACTTAATTTTTAAGCTACCTCTTGAATCCAAATAAACACAAAAGTTTTAAATATACACACTTGAAATTGTTTTCTTATGCGTGAATTCCATTTTTCATAGCAAGATTTTAACTTGTGTTTCCCTGGAATTTGTCATAGTTTGGTTCAAACATTTCGTACACTAGATTTAAATGAAATTGTTCATCAAAAAATGTACCATTTAACAATGTAAACGCTGGCCCAATTCTTTTAACTTGCCAACTCGCATCGTGGAAGCATAAATATACTGCAAGTTTACCGACGTTCACATGCAACTCCAAGCTCGAACAACTGCAATTCTACATCACGCTGATAACAGTTCAAAAATACAGCTTCAGAAAAGCAAGTACCAGAAAGTTTTCATTGCTTAGAGCAAAACAAGCAATGGAAAGTACATTTAACAATACAATTGCGAAACTCAATTGCTTTTTTGGTTGAGTCACAAGTCGAACCTTTCCTTCCAACGAAACATGAAGTAATTTTTTGACTGAAACAAAATCGGAAAATAGTTGCTAACTACAGTACAACTGCATGTTTACAAACAGAGGTTGATGTTGAAAGTAACGAAGCAATCCACAGACTTCCAGACGTTGGAAACGCACCCGGGGGGAAGTATATATTTTGTGAGAGAAAATATTTTTGACTGGATTTGTCTATAAAATACGGAAAGCTTGGTTTAGGTTTGTATCTTACTCAACAGGGTGCAGTTGCCTGGAGATCCGAATTACTTAATCTTAAAAACCTGCTTTCGCCTGGGATAGCAACGAACTTAACCCAGCCAGCCACACGGATACCATGCACACGTAGTGCTCTTCAAACGTCCAGTCCAATGGCCGTGACGTAAGCACTGACGTTTGTCTAACTACCATTTATCAACAAGAAGCTTTAGCATGTTATTTCACGTTACAAACAAAGAAGGGAAATTTCACGTCACGCGGCTTACTTCTGAAAATGAAAGCCTTTACTCAGCAGACAAGTATTCTTCCATTTTGATTTTCCACTCTCAAAAAATAATCAAAAAGGCTCATAAGAAAGTCTGATCGCGTTCAAGTTAAGATGAGAAAGAATCGCCTGACGACAAATACCAAACAGGTTTTCGTGCGAGATTCAGAAGAGGAAGCGTGGCCATGGTTGATTGATGTGAACAACTGCTTCTCGAGTATCAGGGCAACAAAAACATTTTTTTATAAAAAAAATCTAGAAAAAGTTAATTTCGCTGCAAGCCATGCATGACTGAGCACACCATATTCACATGGAGATTCAATCGTTGTCAAAGTAAACAAAGCATCATCATCAGTGAAAAGTAACATTTCAAGGAAAATATCAAACTGCAACACGTTGAATCGACTTAAATCTTTTCGACGATAACTGGGCGGCATATTAACCACTACTTTGCGGTAGTGGCCGCGGGCCAGGTGTCAGTTACGCGCCCCACTGAGCCCCACAAAAGAGAGAAGCGGGGTCGTCTGGAGATTGAGTTTAACTTTTATTTAACAGGGTAGTGAATATTGAGCAGATACCTCGGAGCCAAATTTAATCTTCTTTCCAACTTACTTTCGTGAGCGGAAGAAATTGAGCAACGTTTCGCCAGAAACTGTAACAAACTGCTTTTCTCACAGTTGTTATTCGCACTTAAACGAAGAGAAGCAATACACACACATGGCTAGGCCTCCTCCCTGTGGATGCAGTGGTTTTCAACCTGGGGTCGCAAACCCAGAGGAGTTGTGAACCATTTTTGGGGGGTTGTGAGTAGATATTTTATGTATACTGTTGCATTACATTTGATTTGTTCGAGTTTCAGATGGGGGGCCGTTGGGTTATAGTGGGTTGCTATAATGAGTCGCGGTACAAAAAAGGTTGAAAACCACTGCTTTGAATGTGTCGACGCGCTGAGCAAGGATGGCTGATATCCGTGGGATGAACGTAAAGTGGAAGGAAATCAGATTATTTGACACTCGTTGCCACAACAATATCCACAGTAGAGATGACACGTGCCGCTAACAGTCCAGTCTTCAGGCAGCAGTCCGCTGAAGGTTTTGAAACAGTCCGCAAGCAATTTTTTAGCGGTGACGTCATTCCGGGCCGCTGCGGTCTGCTCGCCAATTAGGCGAAAATTTTTGTTTTTGCAAATTTTCAAAATCTAACAAGGAAATATTTTGCTGCTGTTCTCTCCATTTTACCGTTCTGCTAATGTTCTGTTTCACTTATTTCCACGCAAACCAGTGAACCATGTTATGAATTAATCAAAGCAACAAACACTTTCATTTATAGTCTGTCGCTGAGGTTTAGGCAGAACCTTCGCCAGAAAGATTTCAATAGGGGGGCTTTGCGTTTCTGCGGGGGGCTTGACATTCTAAAAATTGACAAAAACTCCACTGATTTATAGTGTTTCATGTTTCAATTTGGGGGGCTTGGAGCTTTGTTTGGGAGACTAAGCTCACCAAAGCTCCCCCGTGGCGACAGGACTGGGTTTAGGCTTAGGGCAGGTGTTGTCAAACTTTCTCTAGCCATGTACCCCTTCAGCATTTCGATAGATGAGCATATTCCCTTAAAATTTCTTATGACAAAAAGGCTGTGGAAAATAACAAGAATGTATTTACCAATAAGCATATAATGATTTTGAAAATAATATCCACTGATGTATGTATAAATATTTCGAAAGGAATAATATGCAAACATATTTTTTTCCTTCTATTGCCAACCTCAAATGTACCCCTTCAGATAGGCAAATGCACTCCTACTAGCCTAGGGCCAGGGATACATGTCCCCCAAGTTTGAGAAACCCTAGTTTAGGATTAGGTGTTAGGTTAGAGTTTAAGGTTTCGGTTCAGTATGTTACTAGCAAGTGTAGTGCAGCCTAGCACACACTTGTCGTGTGTTAGTGTCACGTTAAAGGCGGCGGACGAATAAGTTTTCAAAAGTGTTCTGGCGGACCTACAGCCATAGACTACATGCTTTTATTTTCCAAAGGATAATGAACTGAAAACTAAGTGTTGTTACTTTGTTTTTGAGGTTACGGTGTATTACAGGCCACGGGCCACGGGCCGCGCCAGAAAATAAGTTGTGGCTTAGCACAGACGGGCCGGGCGGTTTCTTGTTAGCTCCGGGCGGGCCTGGCTGCAAAAGTGCTGGCCCGTGCCATCTCTAATCCACAGTACAGTTTTTGGCTTTGCGACTCCACTAGTTACTTCTGTAAGTCACGTTCGCGCTGATGGTTTGGGCTGAACTGAGTAGCCGTTGGGTGTTTTGTGCGTTTCTTATATTTGAAAGTATCTTCCTGGTTTCACAAAGTTGCAGTCTACGCAACACCCGCGCAAATAAACGATCTCACTAAATTGCCTCTGCTATAATTTGTAATGGAAGAGTCTATTATCTTGCATTAAATTTAAACTATTTTATCTTGACTTTTAATTACCTTGATTTTGCGTTCAAAATTTCTCGTCCCAATGTTAAATTTATACAATCAATCTTCTAGTCAGACACTGCAATGAACGCCTAGTTCAAGTAACCCTAAAAGTTGAAACGATAATCTACTCAACCAAGAACACTCGCAAGACAATTGAACAACCAATTGATCGAAAGTAATTAGAACTTTCCCGAACAATAGAAATAAAGCAGGGCATGGGCGTCGGAAGGGGGGGCAAGGGCCCCCCAGGATTTTTAAATTATTAGCAAAAAAAGGTTGTTTTTCAATTTCGAGGGGTAAAAACCAAATTTCACCATTTTGGCCCCCCCTGGAAAAAAATTTGGGAAAATCCCCTGCTG
>JGI24021J15306_10007993_pt1 | contig 12956 bp, 8 predicted proteins | sample Ectturendosymbi1_FD_15306 | JGI IMG/M metagenome (IMG submission 15306) | reverse complement strand
AGCAGTTGGGTCTTCGCTGCTATGCAGTTAGTACACATCCGGATGAACTCGTCCTTGAGCCCCCCCCAAAAAAATCGTGGATCCGCCTATGTTAATACACGCCTTTATCTTTCTTTCATTCAAGACCACAGTGATCCTAACTGCATTTTAAATGTTTGATTTGCCATTGAGATTTTTGCACAAATGATCTCAGATTTACCTTTTATGCCAAGTTTTTGACTGAATTGAGGAACTCAACATAAAATGTCACTGACCGTTTTTTTGCACCCGACGCCAAGCATTTCAATCAGTTCAAGTTAAATCCAAAAATAAAATATTTTCACTTCGCCCAAAAATGCAGCATACATCAATAACAGAAAATCCTTTCGTGTGGTTTTAGTGCAAAATTGTAAAATGACGTTACAACTTAGTTTGAGAAATTGCACAAACAAGCAAAATCTTTCTGAAGAATATAACCACAAATATCGAAAATGTTAGTTTCTTAGTTTCGGCGCGTCTGTCCAATTTAATTTGACCCACAGATGCATGTTATTATTTGTAGGCACAAATTCAAAGTCGCAAATTCTAATTTATTCGTAGCGTCACACTAAGAAAACAGTGGAGTAAAAATTTTTTTGCAAATCGATTTGTCTGTGGTTTCATGGGAAAGCTAAAATATAACTTGAGTTGTAAAGTCATACACTGCAACTTTGAATAAAGTATGAATATTGCTGATTTTCCAAAAATGGATAAGGGAAAGACTAAAGCATGTTATAGTGGCTATTCCTATAATTATATGAGAAGGATAGTAAGATTGATGTGAGTTTAACATTCTGGTAGTTCGAGGAGTATTGGATGGAAAACAAGTGCCGGACTAGAAGCTCCCTCAAAGTTTTAAAAAACAAAAAATATGTTTAGTTGTTAGGTACAATAACTTACAGTCTTTTTGCCCCTCCCCGAAAATGTCAGCTGGTTGCGGCCCTCCAAAAAAGAATTTGCATTGCGCAAATTCCTCAAAAACGTGCTATGAAACGTATGATTCAGTGAACCAGAAGACAAGTATATATAAATATTTTTATTCCATTGTGATATATCGTTTTTTCTATAATTTTTGTTATTTCCTTTGTCTGCTTTATATTGGTTGGTTCGAGATGTCCATTTTTAACTTGTGGCTTTGAATCTGTGGCAGTGAATTTGCGGCTTGACTTTGAGACTTTAAAATCTTTGTGGAACCGTCGTTGTAAACATCGTAAAAACGTCGTTGTAAAGGTTACGTTTGAACGGCGAAGATGATTCTGTTTGTTTTCATGGAACATTTTTTTGAACTTGTTACTTTCATGTGTGAAACGAAACTGAAATTGAATGATGGCATAGCGGTGTACAAGTCTTTGATTTCTTGACGAACTTTGTAGGAAATCTCCGAAGTAGGGAAGACGTATTTAACACAGGACAGTAACCAGATCTCAGCATCGATGATTTGCCTAATTCATTTACTGCTATTGAATGCATAACGGTCTCTATTATAGCACGAATGCGTTCAAACTGCATCTTTACTTTTGTGTGTCACTGTTGCGTTTTCTTATTCCTGGTGATGGCTTTTACGACTAAGCTGAAACGTCGAATGAAAGGTTTTCTATATTTGTGGCTAAATTGTTCACAATAAGAGTCTGCACTTACTCTTGCAGCATCTCTGCGGATTGCTTACCAAAGGAAAATCTATTTTAATCTGATATAGATTTCATTCGGACGAAAAACCATCAAAAATTAAATTTCATGAAAAAATGCCTATGCAAATGCTGCTGCATGGCTTTATATCTGCAAAAACCTCTAAGAACGTACAAGGCAAAAACACGCAGAACCATTTTCACAGCCACTTTTTTTAATATGCGCGCGAAAGCTGAAAACAACACTGCAAAAATACAAACACAACCTCAAAGCTGTAAAGTTATGTCAGAATCTTCATACCTCAATGTTTTCGAACAATACATACATAAAATACTGACGACCATTACTTACAACGTATTGCACATCTTCACGTTGCGATTAAGAACACTCTCTAACCAGCCTTTTTCACTCGTTTATTTCGTTTACAGATGACAAGCGATAGTTCAGATGCTAAACTTTCCTGGTGAATGTAATAAACCTATTTTGAGACGTGTGGTGGTTTCATTTTAGGGGACGCCAAAATGAGGAAAACAAACCTTGGCTTCAATGCTGGGAACAGGTAATTCTGTAAGGAGAGCGAATTTGTCCGAAAGAACGAGTGGAGAAAAGCTCATCACTTTTGCTTAGCTTTTGAGAATTTTGGTAAAAATGCATTTGTTCCTTGCGACGGACAGCCACTGTCAGAGTCTGCAGGAAACGTCTGTGCTGAGCGAAGCATCGTGGGAAGCGTCAGTAAACTTCACGACTGAGGTGTCAAAATATGCTTTGTCTTCGGGTGCAGCAAACACTCGTGACGTTTCCATGAATTCCATTTTTAAAAAACAAGGTTTCATTGCAAAGCGCTTGGAAGAATTAATAGTGTGTTGAACGTTGTGAACTTCCCTGGATAAAAAGTCACATTTGCAACGGTCTCTTGTCAATTTTATTATTATTGATTGGTTGAGCACCCTCAATAGAAGCTGGTAGGATGGGTTCGATTCCCGGCCAGGTCACACCGAAGACTTGAAAAAAGGTACTTGCGGCCTGTTCAGCCTCGTGCTCGACATTGATGGATTTGACGCGCGGTGCTGCTGCTGTTGATTCGCCGCTCGTGCAACACTCATTGCGAAAGCAGCCGCTTGCCCCAAGGCGTAAGCAAGTGGAGATGGGCGCTGCAGACTTCGGACTCACAAAAACCGAGTATTAATGAAACTGAACTAAATTAAGCAATGGCAAAACTACGAAAAGAAGGTTTAGCGGTGGGAGATCTCCAAACATCATGATAGTGGCATGAAAGAGTTAATTTCAATCATCAGTTTCGCAAAAAACACCAATCAGTATAATCTTGTAATCATAATAAATCTCAGTTGAGAATCTCTGTTGTACAGAATTGAAGAGTTGTTTTATTAATAAAACTCGGTTAGAACAACGCATGTGATAACAAAGTGAGGACAACGTAATTAATAAAATCTGAAGGTTCAAATAAGTTGTTTGTTTCACACCAAGTGGTCAAGCGTCGTCAGCAGCATTTGCAAAAAACGTAAAACCTCATGGCGTTCTTCTACTGTACAATATATTCTGATCATGTGGCCGCAATAAACAATCAAAACAAAGTTCTTCCGCGCTTCAGGGTAATTGCGAAAGAGATGTTGACTGAATGGGTGAAATTGCAGAGGTAAACACGAAACATCTTATACTAAAGCACCGTATTCGTACAGGAAAAAATCGTTACGACACAGAAAATTGTCTCCCTGTTTCACATTTTCTGACTTACATCATAATTGCGGAAAAGCTATAAAAATATGTTCATGATCGGTAAGCAAATTTAAATGCAGTTAAACTGCTCTTACCGTATAACCCAGATCACTCAATTTTCGCATTCTGCGAATCAAAGCATTTTTTCAGCTGACAGTTATAATGTTCAGCGAATAACATGCAGAGACATTTCAGTTTGGTGCATCATCAACGTTTTGCTCTTTTCGCGGACGAAGGATATTATCAGCTTGTTCTGGAATAGAGCACTGGCATCTAAGGCTCTCTATATTTCGCTCAATTATTTGGTAAAACTTCCGCTTTCGTTTTCATACCACGCGGTGTGTATTGTTATTGTCTTCACAAATTCAAAAACGTCACTTTTCCGTAACTTGCTTCTTCGTTGTGTGCGGCACGCCACCAACACGTTTTGTGTAGACAACGCAATGGTTGGAGACAATTTATATCAAACAGGTAACAATTTCGTCATGGCTTTCGTTCATTCAGCAGCATTGCAAGCCATGCACTGTCAACGTGCCTTTTCACACGTACGAGTCATCAGCGGGAGCTAAGTCGTTTGAACTGGCAGACACTGACGAGCGGTCATGATCCATTCAACTTGCTTTGAACATTCTTCATTTCTGATAACTTCAAGCCGGCAGCTAGCGATTGTAATCCGGCGTTGAAATCTATTGCAACTTCGTTGTAAATGAATTCAGATGCGACGTCGTTGTACCTGCATATAATAACTTTGTGTTGTAAACCGCGAAAACTCCAAGTGTTTTGACGTGAATTGTTCCTGCCACAGGTAAGAGCGTTCCCGTACGTCGACAGAGACCACTTAACTTAGCATTCTGCACTTATGAAAGTTTGTATTCCTTTCTATCAACTACTATGATGGAGAGTCTAGGTCTACACGTTTAAAGTTTAACAAACATATTCCTGTAAAAAAAAAAACTGTGAACGGGATTTGTTTCCATCTTTAGTGTTGTGGCCTCTTGTATCCGGATCCTTGATCAGAAAAAGCTGCTTTGAACAGGGCATTTTTTGGCGAAATCCGTTAATTTGCCAAGAAGTCATCACAAAAGCCTTGTGAAAAATAACGAAAATTATTTCCCTGGCTCTGGTCTTGAATTTTCTCTAAAATGTTGTTTTGGACAAAAACGGAATTTTTGCCAGTATTCTACTAGTTGACAACATAACAACTGCTAAGCAATCTGCTGAACCTATTTCAAAGTAGCTTTTTAATAATGTCAGCAGAAATTACAGCACCCGGACAATTTCAAAGAAACCACTGTAAAAATTTCCTAATTTGAAACAAAGACAACTAGACGAGATTCATATTTTATGTAGAATTTTAAGTGGGTAGATACATCCAGAATATTGTTACCTTCCAAACCGCCCGGGACCAGCCACCAGCGCCCCATATAAGATATGGGCGTTTCTCGAGTTATGCATATCCTTCTTAGTACATTTTTTGGGTTCACTCGGACACGTGCTGAAAAACAAGATTAAGGCAACTTTTAGACCGTTAACCACAAGTGCGTTTGATGCAATGTATCCAATTCCCACTTCGTTAAAACAAGCGTGAGATTAAGTTTGCTTTGGTGGAAACAGCAGTGCCTTAAACGTAATTGTTGCGATTAATTTTTGTGTTTGCCCAAATGTTTTAAGGATGTTGACAAATACAAGTCAAAACATTACAAATATTTTTAATCAAATAAACATCTGTTTGTTGTAAGTTTTAATAACGCCCTTGGAAAAGCTCATTTCTTTGTCACATCGCATTCAAGAATTCTGAGTATTTCTATGATTTGTAGAAAAAACACAAACAATCTTAGTCTGCGCAATTTTGATTCTTATTATTTATTGTAAACTTTTAGCTTCTATCCGTAAACAATACAGTAAAATACAGCACCCTTTACGATTTTTTACATTTTTCAAGAACCAACCTTCCACGGTGATGAGGATGCCAAGGAGAATTCGAGCCTACACCAACTATAAAACCTTGTCCTTTTTTTCCAACCAATACGCTTATCTGGGCTTGAGCAAACTTCAAAAATTTTTCGGATTGTTTTGAAGATGGTGAAAGTGCTGCAGCTTGCAAGCTCAAAAATGCTACGTTTGCTGCAAGCAATAATAAAAAGTGTCAAAGTGCTGAATTTGAATCCTGATCAAACTACTTGCAATCGATGATTTTTTGTTGAGAGTTTTCCGTTTAACTATTACGAGTGTTTCCATGTACTCCTCTATAATGTCCACTGTGAGAATAAAAGCGATACATGATGCGGAGCAAGGAGCGTCGGCAGGTGTTTATTTGGTGGCATACAGAAAAAACTGAGAGACTAAATGTCACGTACGACTGAAAAAGGTTTAGTTAATACGACTGTGGTGAGGCACTAAGTGCAAACGTAGGGAGCCCGAAACCAACTACCTTCCGATCAGTGACAACCCTGTTTGGAGATCCCACTAAGTGCGTTTTGTGTTTACTAAGTTTTGTAATGAGGTTATACACGTTTAGGATGATCAACCGCTTTCACAACAAAAGCAACTCAACTTGAGCGCCGTCAGTGACTGACAATTTGAAAGCGTATCCTAAAGCGAAAAGTTAGAGTGGCGTTTCAGTGTCTTAGAGATCATATCTAGAAGATATTATTGTCGAGTTTTTCACTGCAAAGAATGTTTGTAAATTCAAGCTGCAGATGATACTGAGCCTAGAAATGATATTCTGTGCTTGGTCCACTGCTGCTGTAAAACTTATCCTCGGTTGTCTCGGGACCACGTCACATGAGAACATCTTGAATTATTTAGGTCTCACGCCACTACATATCTTTCGTCAGTTTAACATTTGTATTGCATTTTGGACCATGGCTTCTTACCCTCTGCCCTTGCTCGCTAATTTTTCAAAATTGTTTCAACTATTCATCGCGTTTTCTTCTCTGTTTTCAGCTACCCTCAGGAAAATCTCATTCTCCTCATAATTCATTTTTTCATAATGGCGTCAAACTTTAAACTCACTTCCTTCAGCATTTTTTGCTTTGAGTTGTCGTTAATTCTGCTCTAAGCTATCTCACTTCTTAACCAGTCACGTAACATTTGGCATGTGCGTGGTTATAACACTTACGAAACTGCAATCTTGTGTATGTTTTGCTTGGGCCACAGTAGACTTAATATTGATGGCCACAGCAAATGAAGGTGCAAATGTGGTCCTGCAAAGACCAAACACCACGCATTCTTTGAATGCTCTTCAAACTGACACCTCATGTCAGCTCCTATTGTCAAGGATACAAAAGTTTCTTTTAGATGAAGTTGTCATCTCGTATACGGCATTTGAGTTCTGAGATTTCAAAGACCTGCATAAAATATTTCTGTTCGGGCATTCAGATTTACCCAGAGACTCACCTTTGCTCCTAGTAGCAGCTGTGCTCGTTTTTGTCTAGCACGCAACTTTTTAGGCGGCCATATCGAACTCTAATTATTTCCTTTTCTTTCGTATGAAATTATATCCTGTTCTTTGCATGTCATTATTATTATTCATTAACTTGGCTATTGGATGTTTTGTGTATCGATTGCCTTTTTTGCGCGTTGTTTTTTGTGTACTTTTCTCTCTTCTATTGTTGTAAAATAAGAGGATGGTCATTTCAAAATGGCATTTTTGAATAAACACCAACAAACAAAAGAGAGTTTAAAACTGCGTGTCTCTTCGGTTAGGCTGTCTGAACCTGTTCATCTTTTTCATCCCAGATTTTGTGCTAAATGAACCGTTGCATGCACAGAAATTTCCGAATATTGACGCTGCAAAAGCGTAAAAGAAAATCATTACCCAGCTACCAATATATTAACTTTTCAAAAGCTTTATGCACAATTTGGCGAGAGCTTGGTAACGTAAATGCGACTTTCCGGGTTTTTCAAATACTGCTGGTGATAATAAATTCACCATTTGTTATACACGCAAGTAAATGTAGTTTTACGGCGTAGATAAGCTTGCTAGAGCAAGCACATAGATACAAACTTTTTAAAGCAGGGGTTCCCAACCTTTCTCTGATCATATATCCCTTCAGCATTTTGACAGATGAGCATGTACCCCTAAATTTCTTATGACAAAATGCTGAATAAAACAACAAAAATCAACTGAATTTATGTCGGACTTTTAGATTGTTAGAACTATGAAGGTAAACTCTGTTTTATGTCTCAAAATTAATATATTTAACAATAAGCACATAACGATTTTTGAAAATAATATTCAGCGACATATGTGTAAATATTTCGAAACAAACAATACAAAAATACACTTTTCATTCTATTGTTGATGTTAAATATACCCCTTCAGATAGACAAATGTACCCCTAGGAATACATGTACCCCAGGTTGGGAATCCCTGTTTTAAAGCGTTCAGTATGTTTTGCTTAAATAATTGCTTTTTCGTTGTTGTTTCTTACAGGCCTAACGTGTTGTTTTGATAAAAATATGTATGATCCAAAACTGCATAGGTCACAAAGATTTCGGAGAATGCGATATTTTTGATTTGCACAAAATTTTCTTTACGCGCAGTTGACGGCTTTTTGAAAAATTACGTCTATCGTAATTCAATGCATTTGGATACATCACTTTAACCCAGGGTCTCAAGCTCAAATTGCTCCGAGAACCAAACGAGGACGTATGAAGTAACCCAGGGCCGCATCATGACTACCCGGGTCAGTGACGTAACCAGCCCAAAATTTTTTGTGGGGCCAGATCTTTTAACTTTAAGCGAGCAACAGTATTTTGTTTGGGACACCGTCTCTTTAAGCACAAAATTACAAGATATGTTAGAAATTTGGCGGTGCCATAGCCTCCATGACCCCCGTGGTTATACCAGGGAGCGCAATATGACGCTGACACAACAATGGCAGTACCTGAATCTTACTAGAAACAGCTTTCACACGTTTTTCCCCGCGAAAGGTATCGTGAGTTATAGGCAAATCATCTCTAGCCTTCTCTACGTTCGTTTAAAAGGAACTTGTTGACTCGCTGACCGAGCACTTTCAAAACACCGGTGAATAAACTAAGTAACGTATTTAATTGAAATTTCCCAAAATGCACCACGGCCGCGTGTTTGAGATCCGTACTTTGACCTGTGTTGCCATCAATGATGTAACCAGAAGGAACGCCGTTTCCTAAAATGTTTTAAAGAGGAAAGGGCTTTCTTAGTAGTATCCACATGTATCTACGGCTATGCCGTTTTTTGACAGAATTCCTCACAAACAATTCCTACTGTCGTGATTTTAGCAAAATATTTTTTTCGCAACAGTACTTCTCCTCACTTCTTGGCACTGAACCATTGGTTGCCAGGAGTTCTTTAATAGGTAGTGGTCAATAGTATGTTTCTTGTATTAAACGTGTTTGCACAATTAAAGCCTTACACCTAGCAAAACCTCCTTAATTTTGGATTAGAGGCCGCAGAAAGTTTTGTTTTGTCGTTTTGCTTCTGGCGAACTTCATTTTTCCCATAAGAAAAAGTGATGTAATACGCCTTCCAAATGAAGTTATTTCGTTTACTTTTTGTCTTACCCGCGTGCATCGTTGGGCCCCAGTGATGAAGCCAAACTAGGCCATTTTCAAGTTTATAGGCGCTGTTTTGCAACCAGTTTGCAAAAGACAACACTGCTTGTTTGTACTTGCGTTTGTTCGTCGATTTTGCCAGTAATGCCTGCAAAACATATTGAAAGTGGGTCATCAGCACGGAGAAGTTTCACTTTGCTAATGCGACTACCTAGAAATATTTGCATGTTCGGGAAAAACTTCAACTTTTTGAACATTTTTTTGTGACAGACGGAGCAGATACAGGACTCTCGTCGAGTCGAATGAACTTAATCTATCGTACCTGTACAAACGCTAACTACAGTAAATAAAATGTAACGCATTTCGTGCACCACATTTTTACAAGTATCATGAACAAAACTTCTATTAGATTTTTTAAGCGAAATACATTTACTCAGGGAAAATCCAAGCATACACCAAATTTTTCTCCTCTCACTAAACACAACGCACAAACTTAAAAATGGGTTTGTTTCCCAAGTTTTTCTGTTCTTTGATTTATAATGTTTAAAAGTTTTGCATGCATTAACTGAAGTTTATTAGATGCTATTTTTTATTTTGTTGTATAGATTTTCTGGACTGTTACTTTCATATTTCGAAACCGAAAACTGGGAAGTGGTTTCAAAACAGTTTCCTGGATCTCGTTCGCAAAGCAATTACGTCATGGTTGACTGCAGGTTCGAGGAAGTCGAAAAAACAACCGTTAGATTTGAAAAGTAATGCTATTACAAAAATCTTGTACTCGCGTCAGACGGTTCCTGCAAAATAGTCGTGTGCGGTGAGCAAAGACAAATGTTTCTAATTGCCACCTGAAAGCTGCCAAATGCTTCCTAATTATTATTTCAATAGCGCCACACGGGAACGACATAGACTTATATATTTCCAAGCATGGAAATACAGAGGGAAGCTACTTAAGCATCCATGTTAATTGGAGACCTTGACAGTAGACTAAATATTTTTTGCTTTTGCAGTTGATACTAACCTTCGTGGGAGGTTATATAAAGATATGACATGCACCCACTCGCTACGTTTCAGGATTTTATGTAAAAATACGAAAACGATTGCCAGAATCCAAAAATAATTATAACTTTTCCGAAGCAAGCACTTACTTCGACTCCGCGTGTTTTGTCATCCCAGTAAAACAAATTTCTGATTGTGCTTGATGTCAACTGGTTGTAAATACTTTCAGCTTTCTTCAAATACTGTTGATGGCCGGTTGCTTTGTAAAGCCAAATAGCAGCCCATGCCTGGTAAGTGTCACAACAGCAAACATGAGGATGGAAGGAGATAACAGTTAATTCAAGTTTCGCAAGCCACATCAAAACTTAGCGTGGGCATCGTTCCTAATAACAACAACGGGCGTGTCAACATATTAACGCAATTATCCCTGAGGCCATATTGAAATTGCTTGCATCACTTAGACCACAAAGCAATTTAAAGGTTTTCGAAGCCATTTCACTATAATTCAGTTTGCAAGATTTGCTCGAAATAATGTAGTCTCTGGCAATATACTCACTGACAATTGCGAAAAGCCGTGATCGAGCAAAGTATACCCTCGTTCTACTTCAATTACATTTGACTTGAAGAGAATGCTGTAACCATTGTATAAGCTTTGCGAAAAAACTCTTTTAAGTCAATGTCAGGAACAGTTAGGTGCTTCATCACAAAACTTAGAACCTATCAAAGGCGCCTCAGTAATAATATGTGTTGTAAAAGATATAGGTTGCAGTCTACCAATTCGTCCTGTGCTCCATTCCATGAATAGTATTTGGTGGCGCTGTGGTGGATCACAGCGCTATACTCTCCTCTGTAACGATAGGCGAAGCTATAGAGCGTCTTGGCATGTTGTATACACATTGCTGACAGGTTTCCATCTGCAAAGGCATTTTTGTGAGATATTCAACATCAAATCTACCAATTGGTGCCATGCAATGTTGCCTAAATCCTAAACTTCATAGTTTACTTTTTTATATATTCTATCGGTTAAAATGAATGTAAGCTCCTTTGGAATAGAAAGCTCGTCAAATTTGTTAAAAAACAAGCTCGTTAAACAAGAAAAACAATGCATAGTATAGGTATCAAATAAAGACATGATCATTCAATTTGTTGGAAGCAAAGGTCTGGATCAGGCAAGGGCAAACTACGCGTCGTTGAACTTTTTATTTTGTTCTGCTGGACTTATCAAAATTACTTTACAGCCACTATATTCTGTTTACACCTCGTATAATTAATTTTTACGCAATCAATTCATCTTCTCCCAATCGGTACTACTCGCAAATCTTGAAGTCCAATGAAGGCCGCGACTCAAAGAATTTCCAGCCGTTGCCGGATTGTGTTTGCGCTAGAGATGGCACGGGCCAGCACTTTTGCAGCCCGGCCCGCCCGGAGCTAACAAGAAACCGCCCGGCCCGTCTATGCGAAACCACAACTTATTTTCTGGCCCGGACCGGCCCGTGGCCCGTAATATACCGTAACCTCAAAAGCAAAGTAACAACACTTAAGTTTTCAGTTCATTGTCCTTTGGACAATAAAACCATGTAGTCTTAATGCCTATAGGTCCGCCAGCGGACCTTCACTTTTGAAAACTTATTCGGCCGTTGCCTATAACGTGACTCTAACACGCGACAAGTGTGTGCTAGGCTGCACTAAACTTGCTAGTAACATACTGAACCTAAACCTTAAACCCTAACCTAACACCTAATCCTAAACTAGGGGTTCCCTAACTGGGGTACATGTACTCCTAGGCTAGTAGGGGTGTATTTGCCTATCTGAAGGGGTGCATTTGAAGTTAGCAATAGAAGGGAAAAATGTGTTTACATATTATTCATTTCGAAATATACATCAATGAATATTATTTTCAAAATCATTATATGCTTGTTGGTAAATATATTCTTGTATTTTCCACAGCCTTTTGGTCATAAGAAATTTTAGGGTGCATGCTCATCTATCGANATGCTGAAGGGGTACATGGCCAGAGAAAGTTTGGTAACACCTNTCCTAANTCTAAACCCAGTCCCGTCGCCACGGGGGAGCTTTTGTGGGCTTAGTTCCCCAAACAAAGNTCCAAGTCCCCCCAAATTGAAACATGAAACACTATAAATCAGTGGAGTTNTTGTCAATTTTTACAATGTCAAGCCACCCCGCACAAACGCAAAGCCCCCCTATTGAAAACTTTCTGGCGACGGTTCTGCCTAAACCTCGGCGATAGCGACAGACTATAAATGAAAGTGTTTGTTGCTTTGATTGATTCATAACATGAAACATGGTTCCCTGGTTTGCGTGGAAACAAGCGAGACAGAACATTAGCCGAACGGTAAAATGGAGAGAACAGCAGCAAAACATCTCCTTGTTAGCATTTGGAACTTTGCCAAAACAAAAATTTTCGCCTAATTGGCGAGCAGACCGCAGCGGCCAATAACGGTCCGGAATGATGTCACCGCTAAAAAAGTGCTAGCGGACTGTTTCAAAATCTTTAGCGGACTGCCCGAAGACTGGACTGTTAGCAGCCCGTTCCATCTCTAGTTTGCGCAACAACTGCTGTGCTTTTGGCAAAATTTGGAAAACAATAGGATAAATTGGATGTAAAACATCTTTTCAATTTATGCTGTTTCTCCGATCCTCTTTATGCTGTTAAAGCAGTTTCTATGACCCTCACTACATCCTATTGAAGATGCCACGTTAATTTTTACACTCTAAGTGTAGAGAAAAATGTCTACATCAACGGGAAAGCGACCAAATGTCGACCAAGGACCAGGTGGTGTGACTACATATTTGACCTTGCTTGGTACCGTCTTGGCGTGTAGCCACCAAAAATATCACGTGCTGCTGGAAATCGTGACGTATTTCGGGACCTCCTGCGGAGGCTTACCCAGCGACGCTTCCAAGAAGAGTTTGAAAATGAATGAAAGTAAACAAACGAGCAAGTAATGTCGTAACTTTATCTTTGGTAACATATGCATTGTGTTCTAAGACTTGTTTCCGTGTGAGAGAAAAATTACGCTAAA
>JGI24021J15306_10007991_pt1 | contig 12958 bp, 8 predicted proteins | sample Ectturendosymbi1_FD_15306 | JGI IMG/M metagenome (IMG submission 15306) | reverse complement strand
AGGTAGTTGTAAATATGTTTGTGTAAAAGTTTCTCACAAACTTTTGAGAGAGAAGGTAATAAAGCAATTGGACGATAATTTTGGACTTCAGTTTGAGAACCTTTTTTAAGAAGGGGTATTACAGTCGCAGCCTTCCAAACTGTGGGATATTCCTCAGAGGAGAAAATCAAATTAAAGAGAAGGCTGAAGGGAGTAGCGAGTGACTGACTACAAATTTTAAGAATCCGATTAAGCAGGTTATCAAATCCCTTGCATTTATTAGGATTCAGTCTATTTAATTTAGGTTATTAAATACACTATTACACACACTATCCCCTGTCTTATGCAAATAGAATCTTATCGTATCCTTCATTCTTCAAGACCGAGATTCTGTTTAAAAGGAAAAGCCGAGACTGAGACTTTGCCAGAAAATACTCAAGATGTGAAACTTTGTCAGCTGGTATGGTATGGGTCTTCGGAACGTCCACGCTTCACATTTGTTGAGCTCCCCTTCGTTACAAACTTCGCTTTTCCTTCCCAGAGAGTAAGACCAGCAACCAAATGCAAGTTGAATTACTGGAACTTCACCATGTCATATTTAAGAAGTTTAAGTCTCGATACAAAGATCTTAATGCTCTGAACGTCATCCTTTAAAACCTAGACACGGGTATCCTTCGAGACTGAGACTCGCAAAAACCGGTCTCGAGGCACGTAGCGAGACCGAGATTAGTATCAAGGCTCCATCACTGCTCAGCACACATGGAAGAAATTGAACTCCAGCTTCTGGCATGAACGTCAGTTTCTTCTGCTTGTTTGCAGTTCTAAAAAACTTTACGTTTTCAGATGGTTCATTTCGATATGGCAATAAAGTCAGTGCCGCCTCTGTTCGTCGTACTTAGCCCGGGTAGGAATTACATCCGTGCATCAACTATGCATTAAACAAATCCAAATAAAAATGCAAAGAAGCTGTTAACACGGAATATGTCAAGACCGCCAGGGAAAAGCTGCAGGCAAAAACATTGCAGAGCTTCTCAGTGTCTTGTCTGAAACAAAAGTTGCTGATTCAAACTGCAACTTCAGTTCTAAATGAATCGAATGCTAACCCAGATGCAAAGTTTTTTTAGTCTAACACCACTTTTATGACAATCGATCAAGCATTCAATTGTACTATGATTCATTGTTGATTTAATTAATTATCACTGAATATATATTGACATTTTTCCGTGCAAAAATAGCTTATTTGTGGTTAAAATGTAGAATAGATTTGTATCGTGTAAAACGTTTATCAACATAGGTGAAGGTGTATTCACTTTTGTATATAATATCAGCAAAACAGTTTTTACAAACCCTCAGGAAATCAGTTCCATCCCACATCTTTTCAGAAAATTTTTTCCAGAGCAACTGATGTATGTGTCTCTGTGATAGATTGTCCGCCTCTCAATCGAGAGATTGGATGTTCGAGCCACAGCAACTGAGTTAATTACCGTATAACTACTTGTGCAAGAGAGCTCACCTGAACCGCCCCGGCAAGAAGCACGTTTCAGGCATCCGCCACTTTCCATCTTAATAACCTAACAAATGTCGTGTTGCAATCTGCTGTTCTAGTAGAAATTACCTATGATAAACAGTTAAATTTTAATGGCCATCCTGCAAAAGTGAGAATCAGGCTATCCACATAAGACACTACGTGAAGAAAAGGTTTAGCACTCGTCCTTGACGCTGTGTCCGAGAAACGGGAGGTATTTTTGACTTCTGATCTTGCAATAAGCCCAGATCAGACCCATTTAATCGCTGCTGAATGTTGTAATAAAATGTACATTTTATACCTGACTGTGAATGATGTTGTTGAGACACATTTTTTAATCACCACTCAAATTAATTGATAAGCCTCTAGGGTACTTTTAATTTGAGTCACTTAAAAATGTCTGAAATAGAATCGAGTACAGGCACAACATTTTTCGAACCGTTTTGAGCCATTCTAGAATGAGATAAAAGCTGATTTACACATCAGTTTTTTCACTAAGTATTTACTGGTTAATAGGATATGACTCCAATCGACTCGAGCATGACACAATTGTGAATTGCTCAAAAGTCAGTTCAGATTCGAGTCGATTCGAACGATCACAACATCTTTACAAAAACTGACTCGATTTAAACCGAATCAACGAAAGGCTTAGTTTAATTCGAGTCATTGACGCCAGTTCATGCAATCCTTGCAAATTGTTTCCTGACAGCCTTGTGGGACTTAACAGGATACTGTCGCGTAAACATGTTACTCTGGCCTACAACAAGATCACTTTTCAGCGTGAGAGCCAAAATTCATGTCACCAATCCGAAAGCTGAGTGTGATGGAGCGGATGGCATACGAACGTGCAAGCTGGTCAGATGAACGTCTAGCAATTATAATTATACTCAGTTTATTTATTATCGAGTCAGGTCAACTCACATATCATCTGTGCTTCTATACTTTCAGAGGATTGTCCTTTACCTTGTTCCCATTTACTGTAATTAGTTGGATCACTTTAATAAATTACGATTAAGGGTCTTATTTTAAACGCAATTTCACAAGCAGCTTGTTAAAATTTAAATGTTAATTTCCATGTGTTTAGCTCCAAAAGCGTGTATGAAATAATGTTCATCCTGTGTTTACTTAAAAATAGTGGTCAGTTTCAAGTATTATGGGCTGATGAACTTACGTTTTATGAGTTTTAATGCTAAGTGGATTAAACACACGAGTGTAGTGTAATTCGCAACGTGTCTATACGAACGGTATTGGAGAGACATAACATAGTGTTTAGTTTATTTTCAGATATTCAATTGGTAATTACCACGCAATTCACAGAAAATTGTGAATTTCTCAAACGTCAGTTCCCTCAGCGGATTTCCAAATGTCTTAATGTAGCGAAACGTATGCACACGGTGCCGAAAGCTCAACGCATAATGGTGTAACGTTCAAGGCAGCTAAATTAAGTTTTATTACGTGTGCTGTCACAGATCGGAATAAAAGTAGGCCCTCTCTCTCTTTGTATGAACGAAAGTATATCAGTCAGGTAAGGTTTGCGTCGTGCTTATAATAGAAAATATTGTTGAGATTGGGATGAGAAGCAAATCGACACAAGGTAAAAACGTTCAGCTGCGATTGCTTAACGCCAAGTGCAAATGGCATATCGTACGAGATACTTTTTGAAGAGGTTGTTCTATGGCCCCCTTGACAATAGGAACTTCTAGGAATTGTGAGAAGTTGCATTTGAATAAAATGCAACAACTGCACATATTTACAGTTTGTTTCAAAATTCATCTAGAAACAGTAAACATTTGAAGCGAGTAACTTCGAAACTAAACCACTTCACAGAAGAAATCGTGCCTTGAAAAACATTTGTCGCGTTTGAAAATTGGATTTAGCACCAAACGTTTTTATGTATATTTCGTATTGACAAATTTTAAGGTTAACGTTACATTCGCAAGAACGCCATTTGGAATTATTTATATTTTACATTTTATTTTGAAGCACTTGACTCAATTGCTGCCGCGTTTGACAAAGAATTTTTGCAAAAAGCAGAAATATGCAAATGGGGGACATCCCAAGTTTCATTCGCGTGATGTCTAGAAGACCAGCAAGTCAGAACTTGATGGCATGGTTTGCACCGCGTTGCATGTGCCATTCACGCAATTAGCTGATACCAATGCTTGGTTTGTGTCTTATGTCACGTCCAACAATATCAAGAAGTGGTGGTGACTTTGGAAGAGAGTTGAGATCCAATTTAAAAGCGTTAACAAAAAAATAATGTATTTACTACTTGTGCAAATAAGATTCGAAACATAAAGTTAGTTACCCACAGAAAATGTTTCTCATTATTTTCTCTTGTGGAATTTTCTGACTCTTCAGTCGATAGACGTTCACGTGCGCTGATATTAAACCTGAAGCTCTATCGCTGACCATTTTGCACTTTTTCAAAAATATTTCCTGCAGCACAGAATCATTTCCTCAACTTTTCACCGACGATGTTGATGGTATTTGCGGCGNCACTGATATGTNCATAACACTGATGATGGCAAATCATTTTGCAACAAAAATATAGAGATAAAATTTGTGCGGAAGTGAAACAGCGCAAAATAATAATTTACCGGCACAAGTCATAATCATTTGTCGTTTTCTGTTCAGCCCGCGCCTCAGCACGGTAATGCCCAAAACATTTTGTGCGAGATTGTCGTACGGGCAATTACCTTTCCTTCATAGGCCTCAGCAATACAAAGCCATTTCCACCGTTACTTCCGTCGCTTTAACTGGAAAAGTTTGGCAAGTTGCTCGTGCAGCTGTTGCGTTCATTGCATATTTTGAGGAAGACTATGACGCAGCAAAATTTGAGGCAGATTATGACATGAACCGTATCCTTTCCCACCTTGACTATTACATTATGCAGCAACTGCTGACTCGATAATTTGGGCGCCATGTGGTAAAAAAATTATTTCCGATAACGACAAACGCGCCGAAAAATTGAGAAACATACAGTAGCTCCTCCCTATTATTTGAAAAAACGATTTTACGTGCTATGAATGAAGCAATTCACTGGGAAAATCTAAACTGATTAAGTCACGTAATAGTTTAGCCGCTACATGTCAGCAAAGTCAGCAAAATCTGCGGCAATTTTGATAAAATAAAAGTTGGCTAAGCAAGCGAAGTTCAGAAGCAAAATGCCTCACACTCACTGCACGGATCTTAAGTCTAATTTACATCCTTCAGGAACCCTAGACGTTGTGCCTGTTTTCAAATAACGTGGTGTTTGCTTGCAGGATGAGAAAATGTTATAATCAACATTGACTTGATTTCATGCACGAATGCGAACAGCCTTGCTTTCAAATAAGAACATTTAGCAAAATCTGCAACTGGTATTTTATGCGGATCTAGCGTTGTGAACACAGCTGCGCTTTTGTGTGAGTGGCATGTGGCAACTACGATAAGCATAGAAATAAAGCTGAAAGAACTTCAGATCAACGATTTTAAGTAACTGAATAAGATAATCTGTTATGCTGTTTAATCCAAGCTGTAAACAAACACATAAAGAAATAAACACTTACGTGATGAGTACATAGAAAATGCCATCTTCCAGTTGATCTAACCACCAAACGGTTCAGGTAATACAAGGAAAATAACATCAAACCATTTTTTTATTCAGCACATTTTGTAACTTAGCCTGCTTACGTTGCTGGGGAAAAGCGGTAGGAAAGCATTGGTGCAGTTTAATTATTTGTTAATGAGTTTTGTAACTGACTATGAAGAAACTTACTTCAAGACGTAAAACATCTACAGAACAGATTATTTTAAACACGCAGTAGAAAGTTGTATCCAGAATTGATTGACAATTTGAAAAACAATTTAAATTATTCATCCATTTTAATTACTGCTCAAAATGACTGCATAATCGCAGTATGAATGATTTAAGGCCTCGTTTACATTACACCGGAACTGACCGGGTACTCTGCCTTCATTCGACCTCGACCGGCCACTTACGGTCACCCGAGGATTTCGCGCTAATGCGAATAGACGAACTTCAGCATTCATAAACACCACAGCACTGAACATACCTAATCTTGAGCTCTTCAGCTGTTGTAAAAAATTTGGCACTGATTTTAAAATAAGAGCCAGCAAATTGAAAAAAGAGCGATTGATCACATTTAGAAAGAACTAGACTTTTCAGCCAATCCAGGCCAGAGTCTACTTGACTCTAGCCTAGTCAGCATCTGATGAAACAACCTTCTCTGCTCAGTTAAGAATCATCATTTTTCTTAGTGCATGCAGACAAGCTTAACTGTCCATTAATTTGACAAAATGCGGCCTGCTGAAATTCACCAGCTCACGGTGTTGATCTGAATTGTCACAAGCATGAACGAAAAGAAGGAAGCCTGTCTGGCTTGTCGTTGTCGGCCAAAACGCTCCTTGACCCTCGCAGACTCGACCTGACCTCTGGCGACGTCGGACGACAAACATAATATTGAAAATTGAAAAGCTGCCCGTCCGCCTCGGTCAAATGTAAAACCAGCTTTAACAGTTTTACCTGACGCAAATACAGGCAACTTAAAAGTTGTACCGGTGGGCGAATCGCCGCTGTTATACGAAACGAAACTGAACTTTCGATTACTTTTGCCCTGACAGCGAATTGGAATTTTTTACGAAGGTCGTAGAAAAGCATTTCTACGGCCGTCGTGAAAAAGCATACGCTTGTTGGCTCTAACGCAATTACTTTGATGAAACACAAGCATCGATATTCGGCACAGTAAAGGGCACATCACGGTTATTACAATATAGTGCTGCGATGACGTCCAAGTGAACCGATTTATAAAATGCATGGGTAATGGGAGGCTGGAAGGACCAGGGGTCACTGGGTCATTTAGGCTGCAGACCTCCCTTAGGTGAAGCTACGTATAGTGTAATGTAAAGGGAACAGTTTATATCTGTAAGTAAATGTCTGTTGCTCTGAGTATAACGTTTAATATGCACAATGCTGTTGTGCGTTTTATGGAATCAAAATGCGTTGCAGACAAGGTCAAGCCAGCAGAAAAAATTGGTTTAACGTTGACACATACCGTATTTTGCGGTCCATAAGGCGCACTTAAAATCCTTAAATTTTCCCAAAAATCGAAAGTGCGCCTTTATAATGCGGTGCGCCTGATGTATGAATCTGGTTGTGCTTTCTCATCTAGAACCAGTTTTATGTGGTAAACGGTGCTATTTATTTAATTGCTAGTTACCATTTTTTGTAAACAGACCACCGTGTTGCGTAATAAACCAACAACACTTGCAATGAGCAACGTCCGAGAGCAGCTAGCACATACCACAGATTGTATTACTCTGCGGGGCTCCTGACTACATTGCCGCACACTGAATCAAACACGAGCACAACTTTTATTTTATTCTATTCGTGTCTAGCGGATTAGGCACGTGTGACAGATTAAACTGCCTCGTATAAAATTATAGATTAAACTCCCAGTGGCGACTCCGGCACTCGGGAGTTATTGTGAAAGAGTTGAATACAGTTTGACTTATCTACGTTTTGCTTCATTTAATGCGCCTTATAATCCTGTGCGCCTTATATATGAAAAAAAACAGCTAGCATTCAATTTTTGATACTGCGCCTTATAATTCGATACGCCTTATGGTCCCGAAAATACGGGTAAAACATTTGTTTTTTCTCATATTTTTTAAATATTCATGACAGCTTAAAAGGAAATGCATTAACAGTTATGGACTGGTGCAGCACTGCAATGGTGTCACAGAATTTTTTCCTTTGGCGACACCTTGTGGACAAAATCTCATGACACAAGTAGAGTAAATGACAGCAGGTTGCGCTGAAAGCGTTGCAAATAAGATTTGAAAAAATTGTCAATGTCCCAACACACTTTTGACACACTTCTATTGCGCATCAAAATCGTAGCAGCACACGGAATGCACAAATGCAAAACAGAAGTGTTGGACATGTTCTTCTGGTATGCAAAACCTGTCAGTGCTTGCCAGACACTTTTGTTGCTAAACTTTGAGTTTGGTGCTCAACATCGCATGGCAATTGTTTTCTAGAAAACCAGTCAGAGCCACAAACTGCGGTAAGACGGACAATAGTCCACCACAAAATGTGCAAAAGATGAAGTTGCAGTGAGTACGCTATTGCGTAGCGCGAGTTTGACGTTTGCAAAGACACTGTATTTAAAAAAACTGAAAAATGATTTTTGACCACGTACATTCAGCCTTGAGTACCACTTAGGATTAGAAATAAAAACTAATTAGTTTATTTGAAAATTCATTTTGCAAGCATATGAATGGAACGGAAATCTTTGTTACTCAGCATGTGAAAGAAGTTGCATGGTAAAAAATGAAAACATATTTGTTTAAAGGATTACACTTAGGGCTGATTTAAGCAAATCTCTTACGAAAATCGAACTTAAATCTCAGAAAATCTGACATTTCTTTAGAGTTTCACATGTTTACATTTTACTTGGTATATCAGTGCTTTTGAAGCAGAGTTTAAGCAGTAACCTTCAAATACGGAAAAATAAACCTTCCACAAATGCATGTTTAACGCTTTGCTGGCAAATAGCAATGAGAAACCTCCAACACTAACAAAGCCACAACAATGCATTGTGTGACATCACAAGCCCTCTGCACATCTGACGCACCGACGACCGTCTTCGTAATGCTCATATGTTATAAAGAGGTAATCAAAGCGCCCTGTAGAGCATCTCTTGAATTATTCATTACTTTCGTCAAAAAAGACGCGTCGCTCAGCACCGTTCGTTCCCTCCCAACCCGATTTATTGCTTTTTCGCGGAAATCAAACCGCCCAAACCTCCATTCTAGCTTTTAACTGGTTGGAGACCAGGAGGTAGAGCAAACAACAAATCGCCGGTACTGTGTGCAAAATCGTATGAGTGTGGAGGAGAAAGTATGCGATGTTGTTTTTGTTGCGCTTGTGGTCTAGAGACGCATCTCTCCGGAAAAGAGGGAATCGTTATTGCTTCCCATAAAGTTATCCGATTCATCGGCCGCGCGTAGTTTAACGTAATTCAGTAAAGGAGACTCTTTCTGGGTCATACGAAATAACAGCCTTTTTATAGGGGAGGGCTTTTGTTGTTGCGTCGGCCATCAGTGAAATATTCTGGCGCTGCCTAGTGCATATAAAGACGCCCTACTACCGTTATTCTGTCACATCAGTTTGTTTTCCAACTCCGGTTTTGCTTCTTACCGCCTCAGCAGTAAGCCTTTGAACTGATTCATGCTGTCATAGTATCACAAGATGGCTGACTGCGCATTGAGGTTGACTAGAGAATGACAATACCAACGTTGGATTTGTTTGTTTGAATTGTAAATTGTTCAATTATTCTAAGGAGAAAATTTGTTTTTCATCGCAAATCAAACCCAGGTAGAAACAAAGCAAACCCGTAAATATTTAGAATGTTCCTGATCAGATTAAACTTACGATTGAAGACACTTTCACTGCTTCACTAAGCAACAAAAAAACATTCATAACAAGAAATCCGTTTATGAGCCATCGCAAACCAAGTGGCAGCTTTATGGGAAACGGTATTCCACATCACCTTAAACTCACTAATATCTTGCAATAATAAACATTTCCGCAGCATTACCTTTGACGGAAATTATAGGGAAAAAGACAAACAGGAACAAGCCAAACTGGCTTTGATAAATTGCCTCGAAGGTTAACGCCTAGAAGTTGAAACACGCCGGCATGAACTTAAGGATTGATACACATCAGGCCTTTTGCCTGCCACCGTAAATCTATGCGGTTTACTTGAATCGATGCGATGCTTGACATTTCCCGCGCACATGCGCACGCCTCAGTGCCACACCCCTTTCCAGTGACTTGTGCATTTTGTTATAATACAATTGAAACATGCGGCCTAAACGTAGAGTATGAAAGGGCTGAAAGCCGAATGGACGTTTGCAAGCAAACAGACAACATGAGCATTGATGAGAAGTCTGATAATGGGAATGTATGTTTCAACAGAGAATCAGCAATCCATCCTAAACTTGTCGAAAAAATTCTGCAGTGGTCAAAAAACCAAAGCCAACAATACATTTAAGTCGAAAACGTACAAAAAAGTGTTACATGTTGAAAGTGCGAAAGAACCATCCAGATGACGTGTAAAATTCTCTTCGGTGTAGGCAATCACAGCACAATTTGGAGTTTAGAAAAGAAAACCTTAGAATATACGTTTCCCTCAATTGTTTCAGCAGTGTTCAAAATATTGTGTACGCTGTTTTAAAAGTTTCGATTGAATTCTAACAAGCGATAAATAAAGTAAACAAGAAAAGGTTGCTAATTGTCTTTAAATGTAATCTTTGAAACACTCAAGGGCAGTCGCTTCGATTTTTGCGCTACTGATCAACATAGTCTGGCAAGTTTTTTTTTAAATCGATTAACTTTCTTTCCAATGTTTTGATTAAAAAAACAGAAAATGATTGAAATTAACACCAAAATATATTGCATTGCTTCGTGCGCAACACTACCGATGAATGCAAAAGTTGTTGACAGTACTAGTTTTCAAGCAAAAATGGCTACGAAGGACGATAGAGCGTTTAAAATGAAATAAAACGGAATTGAAGGTGTAGCCTGATAGTTTTTATTGATGTTGGTTAATTAATTGCAATTTCAGATATAGGACATCAAAATAAAATTTTGAAATAAAAACAAATTTTCATAAATTAAAACTAAAATGCATCAAATTAAAAAAATAATTTTCATCAAGTAAGGGTTTATTTACGTTTTTATTTACCTATTTGACTTAAACGCATGGGTTAATAAAAAACACAAGATAACACAAACCTCAATCGTGGCATATCACAGCGCAGGCGCATTTTGCTCTGCACATGCCATTCTGGTGAGGAGCACAATTCCCCGGGCGCCGAAAAGTCCCAACAATGCCACGTACTTTCTTGAATACATGCTTCCGAAAGACCTCAGGTTCGAACAAACTTGCTTCTTGCCTCGTGCACCATCTAACTTCGTTTAACGCTTGCTTGGAAAAGCACGGTTTTGTAATGGTCGAGATAGACCGAACACAAAAAACGCGGAGAGTCAAAAACTGGCGAAATCCGCAAGATGAATTACCACCGGGAAAAGTACAAAGCTGTGATAAATACCAGAGTAGAATGATTTTATTTGAACAGGATTGTAGGACTGAGGATGCGTGGTGTTGCGTGAAATGTATTTCCTATTTGCTGATTCAAACCCTATTAAAAGCTTTACGTTTGCTCTAAGATTTCGAGGAATAAGTCGCATGGACTCTGCTCATTACCTTTCTACGATGATTGAAACTTGCATTTTTGTATATTCATGTAACTAGTCTCCGCACAGGTGAAGAGTTTGAATCAAGTTGTAGAACTGAATAATGCATTTTGTCGCAGACTCGTGGTCCATCATATCACAAGCAAAGCACATTCAAATAGAAGAGCGCAAAAATGGTTAGCCATAGCGTATAACAGGGTTGGTGTAAGCAATGAGAGGAGCAAAACACATCTGCAGCGCACCAACTACGTATAACTTCATTCACTTATCATCAAATAGGTATTGGGCGGTGGGAAAGAAATGAAGATATTCTAACAGAAAATTTTGAGTTAAACAGCTAGCAGAAAAAAAGTAAAAAACAAATCGGATGGGGATGCACATTGGCGCTCAAAGGCATTAGGCATACAAATTGTTCCAATCAAGTTTCCAAAGTTTTGCTACGAATTTAGCATGAGGCCGGAAGCCAATTGTTTTTACTGAATTAAGATAATCAAAACTATTCCAACTTTGTCAGTTTTTTTGCTAGTTCTATATCTTGCTTTTTTATATCCGGCTTGCACACGCCGTGATTAATTCTTTGTGTGAAACGTTTCCGATATTATAGCTACCATTGCTTCTTCCCTCAATTAAAGAATCAGGGTTAATATAATAATGGATTCGTTCGGTTTCGCAGTGGGTTTGGTTCTGAGTAGAATGAAATTTAAAGTCTTGCAAGTCGTACAGGAAAGATAAAAAGCAACGATCAAACAAAATCCATGTTGAAAAATTTGGAAAACAACCGATTTCATCCTCGTCTACATTCAGCGAGCGACGTGTGGAATGTTCGACCACCCAGCAGAAAGGACAAATGGAAATAAAATTAGGCAGAAGAAAATCCCCAAGTGCCGGCACAGCGCTGTGATCCCCGATACGACTGCGTTCAATCGTAGCAAAGCTGAATAGCACCCTTTTTTTCAACCGTTGAAGCTATTGGCGGAAATCGCGCCTCTGCTGCTTGACTCGCCACTCGCTGCTGGTTTCTAGGCTTCGCGTAACTTGCTTGGTCGACTAGCGCGAGCGCTGCTGGTAGAAGCGTTGTTGAGGGAAATCAAACGGGGATAGACGCAGACTAGCGTTGGTTAATCTATCTTTTGGGTTAAATCAGGTCAGAAAAACGAAAAACAAGTGGATTTAATTAAAACTCTGAGTTTCTTTTGGAGTAGTTGAGATAAAATGTGCTGCCTGCTTTTAATCAGGACCAGAAGATGTTTGCTGTACAATGCTGTGTGTCCCAAACTACAACGATTAAGCCTACATTAGATAATGGGACAGAAGTCAAACCAGTTTCCTTTTGGCAGGTGAAGGTTACCCTTATCGATATGAGCAAGACATTTTTACTAGGCGCTGTGTATCGATGGGCTACTTTTGCGCAACGGTTGAGTTCCTGACATTTTGAAGGATTGCCGCCAATTCTTACCGTTGCGTCACACAAGGCGCAAGCGGCTGCTTTCTTGGTTGCGTTTTGCTTTCACAAAGTGCTGAACGAGGCTTTGCAAAGCAATTAGAATTTTACATTGAAGGATACTGGTACTATTGTCATTTACATGCCTCTGAAGGTTACGCAGTAGGTAGTTGTTGAGTGTAGCCATGCCAGCCAGCTACAGGTGATACGTCGGGCTGTCAAACATAACGCACATCATTGTATTGTAACAACGGTTGGTTGGAACCAAAAAACTAGTGCTTTAGCGTTGACAACGTTCGCGTGATCATGTTTCCATCTACTACAATACAGACCTGGCATGTGAATGTTACTGGTGCCTTGCGCAACCAGTGCAACGTCGCGAAAAGCGTATGAGTTGTTGGGGCAGTTCACCTTGCCTTCAGTGTCTCTGGTGTTCATTTACATTATGGGAAGTTCCAGGCATTTCCTTTCAGCCTCCCCGCAGTTTTAAAAGCAGATTGTCACGTTGCGCTCGGCTGAGCAGCAGCAACGTTTCTGTAGCCTTGCCTTGATCTTAAGCCAGAAATAACGCACTGCGCGGTTTTGAAATCTTGTATACGACGGTATTTGGCGATGCAGTAGCACGAGATGGTTACTGCCAAAATTGTATATAAAAATATGGCCAAAAGACACAAACAATCCAAAATGGAGTCACAAAAAGTAGCATATAGCAAAAATAAAAAAAAACGCAATAGACATCAACATA
>JGI24021J15306_10007990_pt1 | contig 12959 bp, 9 predicted proteins | sample Ectturendosymbi1_FD_15306 | JGI IMG/M metagenome (IMG submission 15306) | reverse complement strand
AATAAATTGCGATTGATTCGCTTGGTGTGGGTCACTGCTGTGGCTTTACAATTATTGCTGAATGATGAGTGCAAGCTTGAATCATTGCAAGAAGATGGGAGAACCAGGCAGGAGATTCCTCAAACAGCTGGCTGCAAAGCTAGAGCCTATAATTGATGTTTTCGATAAGGAGGCAAATCCCAGCCGCTGTTGCTTTCCACTGAGGTTGACATTAATTAAAAAACTTTAAGAGGCAAGGGAATGACTTACAAATTGTTGCTTGAAACTTTTAGCATGGAAAAAGTGAATCGTTTATTGTACCGCAACTGTAGTGTAAACTTTTTTTACCGAATTACTCCATTGCGCATTACCGCCGAAACTAACTTTAGTTGGCCTGCTAGACTTTTTCCACTGCATGTTACGGTCTGTTGTAAACCACGCTAAACGCGGAGAGAATTTTTTGTCAATCAGTGTGCCGAATGGCCGTTGCGATCTGGTTCGCTGAACAGTTTTGTAGATGTGTTTAGTGGAGGGGTCGAAATTGTGCTCAATTTTTGTAACCTTGAGTTTTGATCTTAGCAACAGTACGTAATTTTTCTTTTTGTTTCGTATGTCGACTTTTGCGCAGGACTGAAGATGTGCAACACACGAAACCAGTTTCCTTACGCAATAAATTGCGATCGATTCGCTTGGTGTGGGTCACTGCTGTGGCTTTACAATTATTGCTGAAGTCTATGTTGGGTTTGATAGAGTTAATCGTAGCGACGAAAAATCACCATGCAAGACAGACATTTATGTTGGCTCCCCTACTTTTTCCTTAGCCTCGTATTGTCCCCACCACTTTTTTAATTCTAGAATCGCCACTGAAAAGCCCAGGGCCTTAAGCCGATGCATTGGGCCCCGCGCCATAGTGTTTAGGTAGATGGTTATTTTTTCCAGATACCCCTTGCGCTCGAGAATTCAGTAGAAACGGCTCATAAATCTCATTGTTAACAAACAACGCTCTCGTCAAACTACAGATTAATTACCTCTATTATCAAACGTTTTCGTGTGAAGGCTTTATATCTGCGCTCTACCATGGTCGTACGCAGGCCCATAACTAGCTTATGACATTACGGGGATGAAGTGTTTTCTGAGAGGGTCCCAAATTTTTTTTTAAACTACAGGCGAATTCTGCTGTGGTACGCTATCTGCTTGCTTTACTCTCAAGAATTTTTCCACTGTTTAGTAACAATAAGTGAAGCACTGCTAACTTCTGAAAAAACAGTCATGCGTAACGCCAGGTCTACCATGTGGTTGTGGAAACTTTAATTCTGACGTCACAAAAACAACAAATACACAGTGGAAGTCTAAACCCGAAGAAGGGGGGGCCCCATGTTCGAACCTGAGGTCTTTTGGGAGTAAAATGTACTGTATTGAAGAAAGTACCTGTTGGGACTTTTCGGCGCCCGGGGCATTGTTCCCCCTTCGTTACGGCCCTGGTTGCGGAACACCGCAGCAGTAAAATACATTTTCAATACATTAGCGTTATTTCATTTATTACTCCATTTCATCATTCGTACAGAATTAGGTTGTTACGGTGCAAAAAACAACGATAGTATATCGCGTTAGCAAGCAACGAACATTATGAGCTAAACGAGCGTACAAAACGTCATCCATTAACGCGTGAATGCAGGAGCCACAATTCCTTTGAGAAACAGAAGCACGAAACATGCGCAACCACAACAACTGCAAGCATGCTGGTGCATGTAGCGCTCTCCCAGTAAGTAGCTCGCAATAGCACCTCGTCCACAGATTTGCCGTAAACTTATCTTTGCAAGTGATGTCATCGAAATGTGGGTTTTAACACCTGAAAACTTGTAAATGGTAGCTCTACATTATATTCTTGGATTTTCACAAATCCAAAATAAAAATAAAAACATGTACACAATGGCTGGGTTGACCAAGCACCAACTTCGCAGTAAAGTTAAAACGTTTGTAAGCAGGTAAAATTATGCAACAAAATATGAAAAAAGGACGGAAATATAACAACAGATGCCAGTTGCATCAGCAACAAACTGGGGTTCGGCTCGGGACCACAAATGCAAGCAACACACTTAAGCTCTTAGCGACCACAAAAGTAATTGTAGCTGAGGCAACAACAACTTGGTTTCACATAAAAAAGCAGACAAAAGCAAAGAAGCATTACACGGACTAGCACCACAAGAGAAAAGCTCAGAACAGACATCAATCTTTGATAGAGGGGATAAAAATGTTAAGAAACAAAAATACTGAATACACACCAAAATTTATCTAATGGGCGTAGCGCAGTAAATGTTGCAAAAAAGGATCGCTGGCGACTTGTACACAAACGATTCGGTGGCGGGTTTTGTTGTCACTGGCCGTCTGACAACATCCCGGCACCCTATCCTGGTCAACAAACAGAGTCATGGCGCTTGAATGCCACGGAATAATCGACCATGGGAAGCTAGTAGACACAGCCCAGCATTCAAGCTTGATTAGTTACGGATGCAGCAGTTTATGTGATGCAAAATACTGCAGTGCAGCATTTCCATTTACGAATCAATAAGTGGTGATGAGTGCGATAAGCGTTCACTGACACTAAACACGTTTTGGAAGCGTCTGCCGCCGTTTGGTGAAACGGCAGATTTTGCAAAAGAAATAACTGTGAACTCGAGACCACCATCTCTTGCAAATTTATTGACCCTGGGTCGAACCTGCATTGTTTAAGAATCGCCTAGTTGTCTGCAGTGAAGATGAACCAGGGCGGTACAAAAAGACATGCAAGTTTAAAATATGTTCCCGTTCAAGCGAAGTACCTTTGAAAGACCCACACAAGAGGCCTATGTTGGAATTCTCCGGCAATGCGGACAATCAGTGTGAACGTCTTTAGAACAAGTTTGTAAAACAACACGAGAAAGTCAACACGAAGCTCTCAAAAACAGGATCATCGAAGAAGCTGTTGCTCAACCGATAATATAGTTGTTAGAAAGCAAACATTGCAATGAAGGGATTGTGTATGATTGGCATCAGTCGGAGTGGACCTGCCACGAAGTCTGGTGCTGAAGGATCCTTTGACTAATGGCATGGTCAGCGCTGCTATTTCGTGTTCGTTTCGCTTTATGGGTCGGAAGGTCCTGCGTCAGCCGTCGTCGTTCAAAGAAGCCAACCTGCGTCAGATCGAACGTTGTATCGTGGCCGGCGCATTAAGTTGCCAGACCACATTAAACTTGTTCTTATCACAAATAAACGCTGGAAAAAATTGTCATCACTTAATTTGTTTGTAACAAAACTTCAGAAATTTATGATTACATAGTGCTTGAAAGGGGGTGAACACGTTTTTAAAACAAAGACCAGCAGAAGTGCTGCAGCAGTTTAAGAATTTCACCAAAAAAGACAACCCTTATAACCAAATAAAAAACGGGGAACCCTTTGCTTTTCAACAAAGGAGGAAAACCTCTCACCAAAACGCTACTATGTTTTCCAATGAGTTTTTGCTTTGAGATCTTCTAGAAAGTGTTTTTGTTACACGAAGAGATAAGATAGCATCGGTTACTGTATCTAGGGGGATAGTATCAGTGATTTAGGAAGGGTGGTATTTGGTATCTAGGAGGATAACATCAATCATCTACGAGAGAACTATTCAGCGATCTATGAAGGGTTTGTGTCTTTTTTATCAAAAAATGTTGCTGCGTCTGAAACCCTTCGCTGGGAAAGTGCAACGTACATTTTCGCACAGTGCGTCACAGCAAACGTGCAACAAAGAAATGAGAATCGAGCAATTACCGCAGTCATCGTGCATGTGCGAGATTTAATAAAGCATTCCTTGAGACATTGCATCAGCTTTCTTCGAGGCTTGCTTGTGGCGGCGTGCTTTGTGGTAATCACCAAAATCTCGCTTCCGTTTGAAAAAGCCGCACTGAATCACATCATTGCAAATATCATGCTTTTTAAATTGAGGCAACAGGTTGATGTAGCACAGCTATTATGATTACTGCAATCATTTAAAATTAAGTAACTTCAGTTTTACTTCGCTCTGTTGGCTTTCAGTGAAGATGAGGTGGGATACTTTCCCATGCATGCTCACGAAGGAACGAAAGCTCGAGCCTAAATCAGCCACATAAACAAAATCTTTAATTTCAACGGTATTTTTTGCACTGGAATTCTGGGAATCATATAGATGTCTTGTTTATCGATACCAGGTCTACCTTAAATAACGAAAACATCTTGAACTGAGCGAACTTTGAAAGCGCGTCTCTTTCAACGCCAATTACAGACATGACCGCTGGATTCAGGCATGAGCGTGGAGTCTGCATACAAGTAACCGAACATACCCTCCAGAATACAAGGACAATGAGTACGAGGAGTAGCACGCCGGCCAGTGCAGCCACAGCTATGATCCACCACGCCACTTCTTGTTTTGGGGGAATCACCTTAAAGAACGGATTAAAATCAATAAAAGCGGACATGAGATACTGTGGCATTTGCAATCGGTAGAAAATATTACCTTCTCTGCAAAAACGCTTGTTGAAGCGTTAGATGAGAGCACTGATTGGTCGGTATATATCACGTTGCTGCGGTTGACAGCAAGTTCAGCATGTGAGAAGACCACCACACCAGGACTGCCATTGTACTCCTGTAACCGCAAATAATTACTAAACAAAGCAATGCGTCCGTGGATTGCAAGATACAACTCACTTCAAGAAACGTGCTATTCCATGCAATTGCGTTCAATTGCACTTCCACGGCTCCTTCTGACCGCAAATTTCCAAGCCAGCAGGTGAAAGTGACACATTTGGCCGAGTTGGGACACGCCTGAAAGAGCAACTGAATTAACATGAAAGTGATTGAGCATAAAATTAAGTAATGAACAACGTAACGAACCAGAGTTTTCTTCCATGATTTTGATTTAGTTGCTTTTTCCAGCACTGGCTTCTCTTCATTGTCTGAAACAGAATAAAGCGACAGGGCTGCTGCAACTCAATGCCAGGGTGTCGTCCTAAGTCAGGTTTTCGCCTGACGCCGATTGCAGCCACAACCAAAAAGAGACAACAGCGAGTCATAAACTTTCACTCACCAGCTTCCCTCTTCTTTCGGTTAGACCGAGATGAAGATGGAAATTTGTATTTCAGTTTTAAGGGATTCACCAAATTTTCAGGTACATTGCACTTCGTCTGGTTGGTGCCTCCGAGCACCTGGATGAGGAAACGCTTAAAGAGTTAAGACTTTAAAACCACAATTTACATTTACAACGGTTAATGTTACCTCAACTTTAAGCAGATAAAACAACCACTTCCCATTATTAATGGCTTGAGGCCAATTTATATTGACAAAGACGTCATCGATTTCATTGTTCCCGCCATTCTTGATTTCGTAGATATGTGTGACGTATAGACCTAAAAAAACAAATACGGAAAATTAAATCGCTGCGCTGAGCAGAGTTTTAATTCGTGCAGGATCGAATCACTGGTGGCATGAACTTGAGGTAGTTGTAACAACTGTAATGCGGTATCCTATAAGAATTGACGGAATTTAGGTTCGGCGGATGAGATGACAGAAGGAAAAGTAGTAAGTTTTCCAGCAACTTAGTTCAACAACACTTGCCTCGGATTTAGGGGCGAAAAGAAAATGGTCACTGCAATAAAACAACCGTAGTAGTTGTAACGGCGACCAGCGACTTAATTGCTTAGCAGCTCCAAGCTGTTCATCCGATGATCAATATTTTAATACGTGCGACTCTCTACGTTGAAAGAGTGTAATTCACTCTTTGAACGCCGCCTTAAGTCTAATATTAATGGACTGCTTTGATGGATTGCACTGTCACTTCCAAAGTAGCAACCTCTGCAAGTCCCTGGCGTGGCTCGTTAGTTGAGTAACTGTTTATTTCTCCTATGTTGCCGTTTTTGTGTCTGCGAACAGGATGTTGGGACAGACCTTCGTCTGCTTTGCAGTCTCGAACAGTTGTTACAAAGAAAGTTGTTTTTCTGTTTTTGCCGCGCTTAGCACGATAAAATGCAGGTCGATTTAATCTCGACCCTTAGTAACGATTTTCGGCTTTACGCGAAATAGACCAAATACAAAGACCAAATATCTTGAGCCGTGGCGATCACACTACTTGGAACGTAAACTTGTTTAAGTGTTAGCGCAGTAAAATTTAATGCAAGTTGCCTGTTGTGTCTTCGAGTCGTGTTTATTCATCGAAATAGTAACAGCCAAGTGCCTCTCTTGTTAATTGTTGAATTAATATGTCGCGCCCACTTCATCCTCAACTGTCATTCTAGCACGTACGCTTAATTACGAGAGCTGTTCTCTTGTCAGTTCAGCGCAGTTAGTTGAACTACAGTCATGCGCTAATGTCAGTTGATCTGCTATAAATAGCCGCAGTCGTGTGCGTCGCGTGTTTGTTTGTTTGTTTATCCCTTGCCGCACGTTTATGACCAAGTTTGTCTTCGTAGTTTCAGCTGCGCTGGTAGAATGCTTTTAGTTTGTTTCTGTTGTGTTTCAGAAACCGTGTTTAGAATCAATCGCCGCTGAAGCTTGTTGTGTGTTGGATTTGCTAACAAATAATTTTCTGAGTGCTTACGACTCTGTTTGCCATTGCTGTAGGTAACAAGAGACTACAGTCCAGTTGATGTGCAGATTTGTAAGGGCCAGGTTTTAGGCGAAAGATTGTCAAGGCGCGTTTCTCAAATTTCTGCGAACAAGCTCCCCCACAGCTCGTGATTAAGACCAGCTGCCGCAACAGTAGTTGGTCATAATTTGCGATGGTGTCGCTTCTATAGCAGACCAAAAAGCTCATTCACAAGTTACAAAGTTCTATATAGAGCGCACGCAGCTCATCTGAGCAATGGGCGTACAAATGAACCAACATTTTCCACGTGGCGCATTACTCTATGAAAGCGTACAGCCGTTTATTTAAAAAAAAAATTTACAACTGTTTTTTGAAGAACATATGCTACCTAAAATAATGTAGTTGGACCATTTTTGAGTGGTTACAAAAGTCAGAGTAGATATTTTTCTAATCTTTCGGACTCGAAGGATGACTTACTTGTTGGCAACTTTGGCTTAAGTCTAAAACAGGCGCGGAACCACGCACGTCTCTAGGGATCTACTTCGGTTAACGTTAGTCTGCTTCGCCGCGCTGCACGAGTCTTAACCAGTTCTGTTGCTCTTTCCACTCATATTTACTTTAACCCAATGCGTTCGCTTACAATAACTTGAACTGAATCGCCCTCGAAACCTGCGCAACACTGGGAAAGAATGAAAGAAATAACGCTTTAATAGTGTCGCGTGTGGTGCGCAGTAGCTTGGTGGTAAGATTATATCAAGTATTATATCAATTTAAAATTTTCAATTTTTTAAAAAACCTTGGACTTTTGACAGTTTATCAACAACACTATGCAGGTTGTACCTATGGACCAAGTAAGTGGCACATCGGGTCGATGGGGAAAATGCTTACTCTTATCGCTTATATTGATACCTACTCTTAATCAATGCCCTGTAGCGTGGTGCAGTTGCGACGGCCTTTCAATGCAATCCGCTGAGATAAAAAGTAACACGAGGCGTCCGCATTTCCTTGTGATGCGATGGTTGAAAAAAACACGTGATAAATTGTTTTTGAACCTTGGAAAAACGGGTTGGTGGCAACGATGTGCGAGTGAGGATTTAGAGACATCACGTGGAGTTCTACAGGGAGGGGGTGCCTTTTCTTCCGTGGAGGTCTCTGGCTGGGAGCGAATTGCTCATACTGTACCGTACCAGCATAACGTATGCTTTCATTCGAGAGCATTTCATTCGATTTTTCATTTGATTTTCATTTTCATTCGAGAGCACGGGGCGGGAGCGCAACCACCGACTTGTGACGGTTGTATAACAATTATAGTCAGGGCTACCATCGATCTAGAACCAAAAATAAGGACAGCTGAAGAAAATTTGATTTTATCACCTAAAATCAAACAATTGTTTCTGTTTGCACATCTAACGTCTGATCATATGCTTGCCTATTTATCTCTGTAATTCGCCACATGCCCCTCCTACTCCGTCTTCTTGACAAACAATATTAAGGGCTCATCTGCATGTCGCAACGAAAAATCAATTACCAGCGTCCTCAGGTTCCATTACAGCAGACTCGCCAACCGCATCGCCACCAAACGGCATTTGATCTCTGGTGGAATATCCCTCAATTGTCAATTGCGCTTGCACAGCCACAGCGACTGCGTAAGAACGAAGAGTGTCGACACCTGTCTGACTGCTTGACCTGCACATGTGCAATAACAAACAATAATTTCTGAATACTGTTAATTAAAAAAATATGAAAAACACAACACACAAACAAAATACAGATAATCACAAGTTCTTGTGTAACAAAAACCCAACGCAAACAACAAGACAACCAGGTCAAAAAGCAGCTGGGCAACGCAAGGAATAAGTTTGAGAAACGTTGGACCATGTGATTTGCTTGTTTTCTTGTAAAGAGATCACAGAGGAAAAACGTTTGAAACATATTAATAAACGGATCCGCTACTAAAATGTCGATGAGTTTCATTTCTATTGATGTTGAATTGTAAAGTGCGTAAATCTTATTTGCAACATATACGAGTCAACTCAGGTTCACTCATATACACTGGCATTGTAATCAGAGATCTTCAACACACATCTTTTTTCGTCCAAGTTGATCTCAGATTGTCTCAAGACATCAATGTCGATCAACTGATGTCTTGAGGGGCTTCAGCGACGAACAACGAATGGAATGGTGCAATATTTTTGTTTGCAATTAACCAACCATTAGATGCAGAAACGATACTCCCAAAATCAACGCAACAATAAGCAAATACAAAATTGGGATAAGTTTGTGAAGCTGACAAACATTTTAAAAGATATCCACCTGTGTGGAAGTCACACATTTGTATTTTACAGTAAGAGCAGCGTTTATCATGATTTTATGTGTAGCATCAATATGCATTCAGAAACGTTCTCTTCCAAAGTCAGTATTCACTGATTGTCCAATAAAACGCAAATATTACGAAATGATCATTTTTTGTGGTACTTCATGCTTCCCAAATTACACATACTGTCAGTGGGCATCAAATATCTTCAAATGTGAACGAAACTTTGTACTATTGTATCGTATCCATGAAAAACAACAGCGAGGCATAGCAACTAAACAGCAGAGGAACAGTCTTAAAAGCATAACTTACGTGGACAGCTTAGCAGCAATGGAAAACCCACGCAGCATATACAGCCTGTCATCATTACTAAGTTTAACTATCATAGACAAAGAACTGTTCGTTCGGAAAGGATTACCCAGGTTACATTCAATAACCGATAAGTTTCCAGGCTTGGTGTTGCAAGAAACAGTTGCACCCTGAAATGGTCAATGCACAAATTGCCGATGTGCACAAATGAAAGCTTTTTCAAAAGTAGTTAGAACTCGCCCAATATTTATAGATGTTCTTTATTCAGGTTAGATGAGAAGCTTCACATTGAGAAGCTAAAAGTTTCACAGAAGATTAATCTTTTGCAAAATGGAACAAAGCGTATTCTCATTGTGCTTCAACAATTAATTAGTACAAAATGACTACTCACGAATTTCTCTAAAACACTCAGCAAAAATTTGCAAGCGCAACTACACGGATATATCAAAATTAGTAAAGCTCCTCCCAACTGAGCTTTAGCTCTGAGAAATGGTGTTGAGGCAGGTGGTGTACAACCTTTTGCTATTGCTGGCCGCATTACTCTTATTTATATGAAGTACGGCCACCAATGAGTTCGAGTTATATTTATGAGATGGTTTGAATAGGTTACTGCCAAGTGCCAACCAACACAGAACACATTCTAACATAAATTGCGTATTCATTCTATAACTCTTTGTGACATCACCATCCAGATTGTTACGCTTCGTGTCGACTGATTTTCTTGCCTTGCGTTTGTTTTGGTTCAATATACGCCAGCACGGCCGCCAAATCTTATATTTTAAATTACATGTGGACGGCGGCAAATTTCATTATCGAAGGCCGCAGGTTGTGCACCGCTGTGCTAAGGTATGAGGTGACACATCTCTCTACGCTATCGCTGTTGTTCAGAGCTTTGAAGGATTTTGCGAACTATAATACAAACACAATATTAACTTTGGAGGCCGCGTAAATTTTCCGACTTGACCGGACGAGCTGAATGACGAGATTAAAGACAAATGAAGCGGTAACAACATGCGAGTCTGACCTATGGAATGTCATGGTTCAGTGCGCTTCAGCGCAACCCCGAAACCAAGGTACCGGAGTTCTTATCTCACTGAGGTCGATAAGTTTTCGCTCGCAGCGCACTTGCTTGTATATGGAGGTCAAGTAGTTTGAGTAGCTTCGCGAAGTTTTTGATGCTGTCCCAGTTAACTGTTAATCGCGCACTTGACTTAATTATAGTGAATTGATGGTGTCGTTTCATATAAAAAGCGTGCAAGTACATTGGGATGTATATTATGGCCTACCCAAACGAATCAAGAGACACAACAAACAACTTCTAGGGCGGACGTCGAAAAGCGCAGCTGCTTGTAGACTTGGCGCCGCCGCCCAAGTCAATTTAAGTGATGCATGTCATAATCGTCTACATCACATTGCCAATCGTAGTAAATCTCAAACTTTTAAGATCAAATTTCTGCAGCTGATTTTGCAACTACCATTTCGTTTTCAGGGAATTGCATACGTGAACTATTGGGGTCCCAAATTATCAATACATACATGAATTTCCAAGAAAATGAATCCAAGTAGATTGCTATGAATCCAAGTAGATTGCTAATAATAACTTATTCAATCGATAAAGTTTCGGTGGGAACTGGAACTGAATTCAAAGTTGGTTTTCAACCATTAGGGAAGTCTGATACATTCCACATCAAACATCCTTATAAATATTATTAATTTCTCACGCTAAAAAAACTTTTATTTTGAAATAGAGTTTTTGTACTGATTTGGAAAATAATTGTTGTTTTATTTAAAGTGAACTTGTACTTGGTCAGAAAAAAACGCCAACATACGTTTCTGTTGATAATAAGAACTTACCTTCACTGCAGTCACATTGAAACCGGTGAACTGCAGAAAGGGTGGCAGAAAGATACTCAGTTTAGCTTGGTGGGCATCTTCACCGAAAGCATTAGTGATTGTTAGTTTCAAACCAATTTGTTTTTCAGCTCCAAGAAATAGCAGAGGTTGATTGCCTTTTTTAAACCTGTTTTAGGATACACAACTTTCAAATTAACACTTGCATCACATTCGAAGAACAGCTCATAATTGATGGGTTCGACTATACGTAACTTCATATCCTGACAGTTCAAGACTACCAATGTATACCCAATCTCTAGGACTGAATTCAAAGTTGGTTTTCAACCAGTAGGGAAGTCTGATACATTCCACATCAAACGTCCTTATAAATATATATATATATATTATATAGATTCTATTATAAATACATAGATGATATATTAAATATAGATTCTATTTGAATAAGAGCTGATGATGCCTACATCATAGGCGAAATATATACTCTGTAAAATCTTAAAGTGTCTGATTCCTGGCTGAAAAAGGATTTCTTTCCATAGACATCGATCGGACATTTGCATTTCTATCAGTGGGCCCAACCTCACAGATTAAGGGCTCCACGTTCATTTACCGATGACAGGTGAAGTATGTTCATTAATGAAAAACCTACACGCAAAAGAGTTTAGGTTTTTGTGGAAGTCTGATCCATGAAGGATCAGCTCATGCGGACTGCAAAAGCTTTACTTGCTAATGATACGAGAAAGGGAAGACCATAGAAATCAATTTGAAATACATGCAACAGATAAATCGCATGGAGTAAGAGGGACATATGGCGAATTACACGTTCTATACACGCAGTTAAGCAAATGCAAAGCAAAAACTACTTTTTGACTTCTGCCATTGCATATTTTACTTTGGCAAAGATGGGAGAAAATAGTATCATTGCATTCACATGGAGTCGCAGAATATAGCACTTCAAGATTTAAGCAGGCACTACAAAGCAATGCATGAACTGTGAACATGACGCACAACAGTTTTTCCTTGCACAGGAGCAAAGAAAATCACACCCTCTTAGGTAGTTCATTCGGTCAGGGCAAGGGGGTTCGCAATCAGAATTTAAAAAAATATGCCATGACACTGCATGGAACTACAACAAAAACAGGCTAGAATCACATATATAAAGCATCATGCAGTTTGTGCTTGAAAGCATTATGCAGTTTGCATGAAAATTATAGATTTTGAAGTAAATCTTATTGCTAAACACACCGGCATCATGGGTAGAAAATTTCTGAGATTATTTTTCAATTTTGATGTATTCTTTGATCCAGAAACTAATGACAAGGCTTGTTTTGCCTGATGTGCAATCGCTAGTGTTAAGCAACAACAGTATTTATACAGGGATCCCAAAGTTTTTAAAATTCATATTTTATAACAGGTCTGCGGAGCTGCCGTAAAAATGACACAGCTCCTGTGCTCTTCTTTTCATGAACATGGCTCTGGTTCCAGCTTCGGAGCTCTCTTTTTTCATGGCTCCGGCTTCTGTTCGTTTTCACACATTAATATTTTAATTGTCTTGGTTGGTGTGCCTCAAGTTGAATGGAAAATGAATTAAATCAAGTACACAAAACCACGAGAATATACCAAACTTTTTGAGTAATTCAATCTGGTAGTTTTTTACAAGCAGCGCTTTTACCATGAGGAAATCAGCAAATAAACAACAATCACAGGTTCGGACAATTCAGAGAACAGTTACTACCAGAAATGTAACTCAAGATAATGGTAATATAAGAATTTCTGGAAAGGCAGTCGCTGATTTTGCCGTCAATGCCTGAAGACCTTTTGTTATTTCTTACAAGGATAAAAAAATGGCTGTTTGGAAAACTACATTCGTGTCCGAGCATTTAAACACAGACCAGTCCCAATTGACCAAGTGTTTTGCACTCGTTGCATGCTATC
>JGI24021J15306_10007987_pt1 | contig 12960 bp, 4 predicted proteins | sample Ectturendosymbi1_FD_15306 | JGI IMG/M metagenome (IMG submission 15306) | reverse complement strand
TTGTATTGTTATATCGTTGCAAATTGTGTTAGCATCAATTACTATTTGATTTCAGACAAGGGGTACGAGAAAATTCAACGAAAGCTCAGGGGGGTAAGAATGGGTAGAAAGGTTAAGAACCACTGGCCTAAACGAACCAGTGCAATGGTTGCAGCAGCATGCGTTTTAATTGTTGTTTGCTCATTCGATGGCACCATCACACCACCAGCAAACCTGTTTGTTTCGTCAGAAAGCTGTTGTTGAGTGTCGTGATCCGTTTTTACGGCGCTCGGGTGCGACGCCAAACCGTTTGCGCATTCTCCTGGAACCGGAATGCCGCTGGATGCTACCACGAAACAATTAGCGATGGAAGCACTAAACGGGCAGAATTGATGCATGCAAGACTTGTTCGGAAAAACAATGGTAAAACCAGTCACGCGAAAAGGTTATTTGCAAGCAAACGTGTTTGAATATCAGCGCAAGGTTACCTCGAGTTCACAGCGGTATCGACACCTGGGGAAGGATTGCACCAAGATAAAAATTCTTTATAGATGAGACGGAATAAAAGCTGAAAAAGTAATATACGTTAAAATATGGGAAATTAAAACTTGAAAGCCACAAGCATGCCCGAAAACAGTTGTTTTAGGCGAAAGCGATGCCGCACGAAGTGCAAAACAACCACAGAGCTGTTCGTAAATGCCTGCATACTGTTTACAGCGTTTTCCGAGGTTGCTGCTACNCGCTAAGGTAGCNACTAACAATAGTGGCGCTGTGTCAACAGAAAGGAAACGTGCTGAGGGCAAAGGTCAAACTAACTTTTGCATCTCCCATCTCAGCCAACACCTAAATCAGGGACCAGGGTTGCAGGGCGATGACTGTCGGTTTCGAATTATCCGGATGAGTAATGGTAGAAATGCAATATTGCTGTATAATCACGCCNAGAATTATTGCATATGAAGAGATAATAATTGTTGATCTCCAGCAGTACCGTCTTATCTTATAGAATATGCTTACTAAAAAATACCTATAAATGTTTGAAACAATAAAAGACAGGTTGTGAAAATACAAACATGCACCATGCCACAATGTAGTTTTTAATGAGTTTGAATCTGGCACACAAGCGTTTGGCATGTTAGATATGTCACAATTTCACAAAACAGCTATTACCAAATGCAGTCACAGAGAATCCACAGAAACAATTTCGGGTTTTCCAGGTTCACATGGACCAAATACGCCAAATCTCTAGGGCAATATAGGCCATATAGCTTTTATAAATGCCAAACAGGCTGAAAAAAAATAAAAGTTTAAGCTCAATTCAGACAGGTTTTCAAAAAATGCCAAACAAAGTTTTTCTGCCAACACCACTAAAAAGGCCAAAAACATGCCCAACTCTGACGTACATGCCAAATAGCATTTTCTTATGCCAAATCACTTCATGTAAGGCCAAATTTCTGGAATTTGGCATAAAAATGCCAACCTGGCAACCCTGAGCTAAACAATTTGCTTTGACTCACCGTTAGCGCTAACAGATTGGAAGCAATCAACATGTAGAAAACATTCTGCCATCCTGTCGGCGAAATCAAGCCTGTCAGGAAAGGGCCGATCGCGGCTCCTATGAACATTAACAAAAACATTGCTATTAAACATTTGCGCGATGGCAATATTGCAAATACCTGCAACTTAACGAGCTTTTCACGGCTGTCATCGCTCTCCTATCGACTTTCGCACAGCAAACATGAAGATAATAGCACGTTGTTGCCTCTATATCTATTGGTTTGCTTCGGTGTGTTTTCAAAGTTGAACGCCTCACTAGCGTTTGAATTGGCCGCTGTTGTGAACTAACGTAATAAGAATACTCACTTTACAATTAGCTGAAGTTAGCTTTTTCAGGCACAGCAAAAACAGATTACATGTATTTTTTGTGCCCTGGGTTTGTTGCTGCAGAACTGACCATGGATACTAGACTGGTTCGAATCACGCAGTTACTGCATTAAGGACAAGGCAAGCATGTAGTGAAAACGCGACACGCACCGATTGATCCCGTTCCGTCGATGATTGCAGTCACCGTTGACAGCGCTTTTGCATTTCCTTTCAGCACTGCATTGAACAAGAATAACCTTGGTGAAGCTAGCGATTAATAAAAGTTCGCTTGCCCGCGACTACTTATCGCGAAATATGGAAGAAACAAACCGGGAATTTTTTTGTAATTGTAAAAAGACGTCTTCACAGTTTCAAGATCTCACGTTTCCGTGCAAATTCCTCGGAAGCGATTTTTAGCGCTTTTTCGGTACGTTACTTCAGGAAAACACAACGGATAAAAATCAAATGTCCTCGTGGAAAGGCTACAATGCTCAGAACTAGACCGACACTTGCAAGGTATGATGTCGAAAAAGTACCGGTTATTTTTTTACTTAGCAGGAAAAAATAAAACGCTCAGCATGGAAGGAACGCTTCACGCTACGTCCTGCTCTAGAACACTAATAAACCGCTCACATTTTACGTGACAAGGCAACACGACCAGTCAAGACTGTCGAGTTTTCTAGTCCTAGCAAACATACCTGGATGCGTGCCAAGATCAGCGGAGACTGCTGTGGTGATGAGCGCGTAAGGACCGTTCACGAATGCGCCAGTGACCAGCAGCAGCACGATGCTGACAGTCGTGCTTACTGACGCGAACGTATTGAAAAGATACATCTGAGAACAAAAAAGCACTGAACAGTTGAAGTCGGAACGAAGCCGCAGGGAAATAACGCGGGAAAGCCTTCGAGATCTGCATAACTAAGCAGAAAACTTGCTTCGGTTTGCGCAATCAACGACAGCTGACAACGCACAGGGACCCGACTGGAGTTTTTTAACAGCGCAGCATAAGCTATAAAAGTGTAATCGTCTGTTGGGTCGTTCTCACGTCACACTACTGCAAACCACAGCGAAATAGGGTTAAGCTGAATGTCACCAGAGGCGAACGTCTGGTGAATCAGAACTTTGTCGCATGTCATCAACAAAGCACAAAATGGCACGCACCATGAGTGAGCCAAAGATCAGCATGATTCCGCAGGTCGTTGCACGGCCACCGATGTGATCAGATATCAAACCTGCAGCGATACCGCCGAATATACCCCCCACGTCAAAGAGTGTGCTCATTAGTCCAGACTTCTCAGCATTCATAGTCGCTGAAAATTACAAAAAGCTACGTTTCAACTACTAGCAGTTGCACATAAATCCAGTAGCGTAGCCAGCACAATAAACTTGGGATGGGCCAAATATTTTGACTTTTAAGCGAGCAACAGTATTTAGTTTGGGGACACCGCCTTTAGAAGCGCAATATGACAAGATATGCTAGAAATTTGAGGGGCCATGGCCTCTTTTGCCCACCCTGGCTACGCCTATGCATAATCCCGCTTAACATTTCGTAACAAAAAATAGCCCCACGACTTGCTCAAAACTTTCACCTATCTTGTTCAAATCTTTATAATAGAAACCAACACCACTTTTGCGTTAAGCCTCATAGAGAAACTATCGCTGTATAACTTAGTTACAGAGAATAAACTAACATCATTTACGGCTCACAGGTGTACCGCAGTTTTGGCTTTGCACGTTTTCCCATTATCTCCATTAAATAATTTCGCAACAAACGACGCGCTGTATGACGTCAGACGATTATTATTTTGCGATAACTTGAAACTGCATCCGACCCGGCGCTAACGGCACCTGATGCTTTATCCAGTGGTGGGGAACCTGCGGCTTGTGTGAACATTCAATGCGGTCCACGCCATATTATCCGTCACTCAAGTTAGGACATAAAATCGCGTCAAAGCGAAGTTCCAACATAAGCAAATGACTACACTGAAAGTCCATAGAGAAAACCTGATGTGATTCTTCTCTTATTTCGTAGCAAAATGAAATTACACCATTTGCATTTTGTTGTACGTTCTGTCATAAAGATAATTTATAACTTACTTACGCCCCGTCCGTCATATTCCGAAATTCATGTCCCATTATAGCAACTACGTTCTCTACTCCTAGTTTATGCGATCAACAACGGCTATGATCATGTTTCGCAGTCGGTTTCATATCTTTGCGATAGAAAATTTTTCCATAAAAGTACTCCTTTTAGATTTAAACAGACATTAAAAATAGCCGTGATCACACCGTGAACTTATTGCTGATCGGCCACTAGAAATCCCCCAGATATTTCTGGCCACAGCCGACATAACTTCTCAAGGCACTCACACAACAACATGAAAATCAGGGTACAATGCAAAAGTGCCTGCTAATTCACAGAGTGCGAAACGAGGTTTAGTACATTGCTAATAACTTCGTGATTAGAAAAACAGTGGAAATAGGCGAAAAAACAACAAAAAATATCCGAAACAACGACACTCAACATACAAAGGAACCCAATTATGGAATAGCATGCCAGAATTAATAAAAAGCTGCAGTTTTTAGCGTTTATTACAGAAGTTTCCATTAGAACCCGCACCATCTCATGACTAAATCAATGTTACATCATTGAATAAAACTTCTATAATTTTTCAAAAAAGTGATTACATTATCTTTTCATTCATGATTATGTAATACCAACTGTGAAGTGAAATGGTGCCAATTGCAAATTGTGCTGGTCTTTCGTTGTGCAAATTCTGAATTTGTGTATGGGATTCAGTAATAGATAATAATGCTGTTGAACCGACTACCTAGTGGACCTTGCAATCGTTTAGCCAGTGCCAGTGTATTCCTTAATGATAATGATTACCAAACAAATGCCTTTCTCTTCCGTCCATGCGTGTCCTGTGCCGTCCCTTGAGTTTCGACGAACAAAAATAATCTTTTGATCAAAAATGAAACAATGCTTTGCAGCGACCGCGTTGAAAAACCCTGAAATGCCTCTTTTATTGCAAGAATGAAACAGTGAGCCTTGGTCACAATCGCGAAAAAATAAAGTCCTTCAAATATTTCTTCAAATCAGTGGTGTGATGCGTTGGACACTGACATTCACCTAATTCTGATCAAGAAAAAATTTACATTCAATACATTCACACGTTGAAAAAAACAAAATGAACGACTTACATGTGTTCAAAAGATAAAACGGAAGCCAGAATAAGAAAGTGTAGCTGACCAGCTTCGCAAACAGCAGGCAGAGTGAAAACTCGATGACGCCCTGCAATGGTAAAAGAACGGGATGCACACATCACATCGACCAAAAGTGGAATCTGGCAGATAGTTAAAACTGAGATAGAAGCAAGCAGCTCGTTGCAACACAAGAATACACACACACACACACATAGCACAAATGCTGAAGTGAATAGTATAAAGAAACAAAAGCTAGCTCGCTTTGTCCACAACGGTTTGGCGGAAATGAAGCTCGACCAATCCACCGACAATGGTTCCACTAACCTGGTTTGCAGCTGAGTCAAACAGTAACACATTATCATATACAGTAACAGCGGGAGATCAGATGGAACTTACCGGGATTCTCAACGCGCCGCAGAAACCAATTGCAGCTGCCTCTTTACCATTAGAACGACTCTCGTTCACGGAAACGACTACGTTCTCATTAGGTTCTTCAGCTAAACTCCTGTATTTGCCATTTGTTCGGTTCTTTGAGATATCGTCGGAATCCTTGATGAAGCAGCAACGCATCCAAGTCAAAACGAGAGCAGCAAATGACAAGCAACTAGTCGCGACTAAGTGCTGTGTTTGAATATTTGGAATACATTTTCTGCAGGTGTTGCTCACAAACCTCTAAGCAAATTTTTTGTTTTTGAAAATTTCGCAGTTGCTATACCATCAGCGAAACTTCACACTTGCTGTATGAATGTATCTGAAACAATTTCGTGGTCGAATGCACTTCATGTACGCTGCTACCTAGCGGAGCACTATGTTAAGAAGGCAAAACATGAAAAGGTGGTAGACAAAATCAGTATTCGATTATAAAGCAATAGTTAAACGACTTTAATACTTTTAATGCCATCGGTAAAACTTTGGTAAAATCTTCGTACTGAAGTTCATTGCACCTGATTTCTCAATATGAAAAAACACATGACATGAAAACATGAACAAACAACAACATGAAAACAAAGAAGAAACACGCTGCGATATCATATCCGAGTCAATCAGCGAACTAACCAACTTTTGCCAGGGCATATGAAATAAGAAAATAAGCCAGTTAAAATATATTAATTTCTAAAATGTTATGGATGATAATCTTGTTGTCTTGACTAGATGAACGTATAACCGCTACTGTAAAAAGAATCAAAGTTCCAAATCCTTCTCTTGCAAACACCTGCAGGAATTCGGCTCAAACAACGCTATGCTTTAAGTCAGTGGTTCCCAAACTGGGGGTAAATTACCCCCGGGGGTAATATGCGGTTCTTCTGTGGGGTAACGCGGAACCAAAACCACAATGTTGTTCTGTATTATGAGCGATCACTGGAAAAGACATTTTCGACAGGAAATGCGAAAAGTTTTTACTGAGGGTAATAAGACATAATCTCTACCTTGATTTGGGCAACGGTTCGAAAGTTTGGGAACCACTGCTTTAAGAGATACATGCACGTTTGAGTACAATGCTACAGGATAGGACTGACAAACACAGAACGAAACAATCACGAACGGTTGCCTCAGTTATACATACAAGCACGTACCGACGCCTGGTAATTTTCCTCATTATTCGGAATAGAGTGGTACTGGCAACCTTCAACATCGTCATCATCCTCAACGTTCACGTCTTCAGGCTCTAAAAATTTATTGGCAACGTTTTGAAAATCTCTAGTGAATAAATTTAAACGTTGCAAGTGTGACTAGGAGCGTTCGCAGTTGCGAAAGCTCGCCGTAAAAGCACGGTGTTTGCAACCGGGCTTCATGAACTTATAACGCACACTTTTTCTCGAGCCAGAAAGTGCTTCAAAGCAAATAAAACAACACACACACAGCACTCGAAAGGGCAGAGTACTCCTTGTGATGTTTAACGACAGGACCAGTTACACGCGTTCTCTACTTCTCTAGGGCAAAGCAGGGAATTCGCAAAAAGGGGAAATGCCAACCGGGCATTTGCAATGCGAAATACGACTCTGGCAGAATATGTTGATTCCCAAGCGGGATTCTTTCAATCAACCAATTGCTAAAACGGCACTCATCACAAACGCTATCTTCAAGCTCAAAACATGAACCGATACAAGCAGTCAAAATCAGGGTCGATTTACGCTGAGGCTAAGTTAGGCTGAACAAAGCTACTACTAAGGCAAAGCTTTTACGTCCAAGCCAGCAAAATAATTTGTACGCCCGTGAGAGAGCTGCAACGTCAACGAGCACAATTCAAGGTTATTTGAGTGTTTGCGGCTTGTAATGGGACACAAAGAACCCCAGGGGTTTGTAATCTAAGGGAACTTAATATACAAGGGTAGCAATAAGCAACAACCAATCTTCATACAAATGCACACATGCTGGACTAAGAAGCAGTGAGCGAAGTTTGGACTTCCTGCGGTTGTCTGAAGCCCGTAGACACAATTATGACATCGTCCTGTCAAGTAGACTCAACTTTACATGTACAATGGTCGCGCACAACTAATATCCTGGTCTCTTCGGCACGTTCAACGCATGTCATAGTGCCAGTCAGCCAACCAGTTAATGTTTTGTTTCGTTGCTTCTTTTTGAAAGGTAAGCTGCTTCGATGATTTCCCTTCAATACCTTTAGAATCAAGTAAATGAAGCAAGAGTGTCTAATTTTTCAGTTAAGGCACCACTGGCAAGCGACAATTGGAATACAAATACTTGTTTCATAAAAAATGTGATACCGATTAAGAATGCTACTGGGCCTACATTAGTAATTACTTTGCGTAGACATGGGTCACGTGCATGTTGCATTCTGATTTATTTTTTTTTCAATCAGACGCAGCTTAACCCTGCTGCGGAACACAGACGTGTTATCGCGTCCAGCTTGCCTTGATTTGGCTCAGCCTTGCTAGGTCCCACTGTAAACCAGCCATTGCAAAGCACCTATTTCTATTAATATTCCACACTTACTATCAATCAGCGTGAAAAAAGCGATGAAACCGACACAACCGATGAGCACGCCCGGCACTACGAACGAATAACCCCAGGCCCACGATACATATGCAGACGCTACCACAGAGCCAAGAATGTTGCCGAAAGAAGTGTGCGAGTTCCACACGCCCATGATGAAACCTCTCCTGTAACGGTACAAAAAGAAGATTGCAATTGAATTGATCGGACCAGGGAAGACGCTGTCTCGACTTAGTTCTGAACCAAACTGAATTACATAATTGTACAACAATGATATACCACTAACGACGGCACAACAACTTCTACGAAAAAGGTTAGCATTATTGTAGCGATAAATATCCCGTTCCTAACAGCAGCCCGATTCGAAAGATTTTCCATACAACTTTAAAAAATGGGCGCTCTGCAACCACGCAGTAAAACAGCTTAAGACGCATGCGAACTGGGTCTTTATTCTCAGTAACTTGCAGGAGACTAGTTCCGTTATGGCAAGAGAAGATAAGATTCGTTTCTATTGCCATGCTAAAAACTGGTCTTTACCAATTACCTGCAGAAAATTCTGGCTTGCAAATTTAATCACACCCTAGTTTATCACACGCCAAGACAAAGACCCACATAGCCGAGCCTGTGTCAAGTCAAGTCGCCAATTCTGACTGCCAGATAAACAAATGTTTGAGAAAAAATTTATTTACCTTTCCTTCCCAAACCAGTTTCCAACGCAAGTAACAACACCTGGCCATCCAGTTGTTTGGACAAGGCCATTCAAAACCTGTGTACACATACTGGTATTACACAAGATATGCACTAAGTTTAACTTGTTGCCAGGAGAACAAACAAATGAAATTAAACACACATTCACACTTTTGGGTATAATTATATTTCAATGTTTATCAAATGCGATTACCAAAATAAGTTTTTAGGTATATTTTATGAATACTGCTGCGGTAATCTGGAACACCAAGTGTGTAATATCTAAGCTAGTAGCTGCATAATACCCTGTGGTAAGTTTTTAAAACAAACACCCATTACCTACATCTAATGCTTTGCTTGTAATCAGAAATAACTAACACTGCACAATGTAACAACAATTGGTAAATCTGCTATAAAACACCAATATTTAAAGAAAAAGGAAAACATACCTGAGCAATGACATAAAATGTAAAAGAGTGGATATTCAGAAAGTAACCAAAACCAAACATTGATGTAAATAATCCTGACAGCAACATTCCAAGAGTAAGATAGTATCGAACTGATACACGCTCAGCAATCATTCCACTGCAACGGGACAATGGATCAGTTGGTTTAAGCAACAAATTGTAGCCTCTTTATTATATGTACAAATTGAAACACATGCTTAATATTGTAAAAATAGTCTAACATCAAACTTCAATACAGCATTACATAAAGCAATCAACCAACCTGAAAAACATTCCAATTGCGTAAGTGAGCAAAAATGCATAATCCAAATCACCAAACAATGTTTTGTAGTTCCTTTTATCTGAAAGTAATGCACAACATATTAAATTACAAACATCAAGACTAGTTATACTGGCCCTTGCTACAACAGTAGAAAAAAACAGTGCATAAACCCCTCTCAACTCAGTATTTCTTAGCTTTCATTATAAGTTTCTTACTATACTACAAAAAATGCTATCCTCAATCCCAATTTATTCTTTTGTAATTCATGTAGTGCATTGCTACAAGCAAATTCCAATCATCCCAATTCCTGTTTTTTCGGTCATAGACCAAAATGTTTTCGAAATACAAAAAATTAAGTCAATATAGTCAGAATGTCCGAAAATATAGGCTAACGAACACTGTTGTGACAAGTTTTAATACATTTTTAAGACAATGACAGAAACGTCTCTGTGACCAAAATGTCTCAGCAAAAAATGACCGAAATATCTTAGTGAAAAAAAAGAGCCCAATTCTATCCATCCACCATGGCATCTTTCAGCAATAAACTGTAGAAAGATGACATATTTGTAATAAGTTTCAGAGTGATTATAATGTCTTCGGATGCCATTTTTTCCCAGCAAAAACTCATAAATGTATTATACTTACATACCCAATAAAAATATCAAACTAACCGAATGGTGGAAAGTCACACCAAGTTCCTTTAGATGTAGCATTGCCAACAGCCAACTGTTCAGAAAATGGAGGTGAAAGATGAAGACTAATTGAAACGGAAGGACTTCCCCACCAATGATTATAATCTGATGGCTTAACTGAGCTGCAATTTTGATGAAGAGCACCCTTTTGACAGTAAGAAATAAACAGCATAACCAGTCACAAAATAACATTTAAGAATAACGGACAGCAAAATGAAAATGTTGCACAAAAAGCAAAATATACATTAATACATCATATTATAAATAGCTCAAAAGCTGCAGACATATAATCCTTAGCTTAACACTTTGAGAACCGGCGTACAATATGTTCGTACTTCAATTTCGGCCTAAAAAAACAGCAGTTTTCGATTGCCTTACCAACGCCCTAGCTCCTCTGCTGATTGCACTAGAGAGCTATTCAAGGGCTCAAATGGATCGGCCAGTCTGGTAGATTGCACTCGAAAAAAATTTTTTGGTTGAAGGGTGCGGATTTTATGTGACTGACGTCATAAGTGAAGTAATTTTGGGGTCAATTTGGCTCATGTTGCCTGGCCTAGGGCCCAACCGCTAGGCCAAAGTATTTCGTTTAAGTTTTCATTGGAAACTAGACTNGAGTCCGAGTCTTTTGAGTCTTTGATCAACTTTCTAGCATTTCTGGTTCAAAAGTTATGATCTAAAATAAACAAATTAATTAATTATCTAATTACTTACATCATAACTTTTGAACCCAAAACCCCAGCAGGTCATACATAGTATCAAAAGACTCGGATTGCAGCCTAGTTTCCAGTAAACACTTCAGTGAAATACTACCACCTAATGATTGGCGCCCAGGGCCAGGTGAAGTGGGCCAAGGTGGCCTAAAAGTCCTCCACTTATGACGTCCCTCACAAAAAAAATGCATACCCCAAGCAAAAAATTTTTTTCGAGTGCAGACTAGAAGACTTGCCACGTCTTTTGAGACGTTTATTGGGTCTGTAGAGCATACCGGACCGGAGAAATTCCCGCGCAAAACCACGTGCATTTTTTTTCCCAAAAATCCCCTAAAGCGGTTGGACGCCAAAGAGTTAAAACCAAGTTACTACAATCTCAATTACTTTAGGGTTTTCAGTACAATTACTCCAACTTAATGACACAGATTATGGGCATTCAACTCCACAAAAGCATGTATGAACTGTTGAAATAATACAGTAATTTGTAAATACAAAATTGCATTGGCAACACACAAAACAAACATGTATACCTCACCTTCACAATGCTCAAGGGTTTTCTGCTGATATGATAGCACATGTAGCAAAAAAATGTGAGGATCAGCATGGAGTACCGGTAACTGTAAAAGAATCAATAATTTAGGAAATATGTCTACAGGTGTAATTCTGTTGCAAAGATGAGAATAGTTAAAATAATTTCCTAAAATGAGATAGAACACTGTAGCATCAACACCTTGGCTGCCAGCTACGAATATATCGTACCTGGAAATCAACCTAAAATCGAGCATATTTCAGTTATAAGTGAGGTAGATTTTTGGCCATTTTGAATCATGTTACCTAGGGCCCAACTGCTAGACAGAAGTATTTCTCTAAGGTTTTCACTGGAAACTAGCCAAGAACCCAAGTCTTTTTTTAACGTTTGATCAACTTTCTAGCATTTCTGGTTCAAAAGTTATGATCTAAAATAAACAAAATAATTATCTAATTATGGGATTAATCAACTATTTTGTTTACTTTATATCATAACTTTTGAACTCAAAACCACAGCAAGTCATCCAAAGTATCAAAAAACTCGGATTTTAGCCTAGTTTCCAACAAAAACTTCAGCGAAATACAACCATCTAACTATTTGGGCCTAGGTGCAGATGAAGTGGGCTAAAGGGATCTAAAAGTTCTCCACTTATGACGTCACACACAAAAAATCTGAAACCCAAAACCAAAAACTTTTTTTTTCATTCCAAACTGCCAGATTTGTGGCGTCTTTTGAGGGTTCGAACAGCTCTCCAGCGCTTTCGGCACAAGAGTTATGCCCATTCATTCACTCACAACAAATGCGCACCCCCAACCAAAACATTTTTTTCAAGTGCAAACTACAAGACTTGCTGAGTCTTGTGAGCTTTTGACTGGGTCTGCAGCACTTACCAGACTGGAAAAATTCCCACGCAAAACCACGCGCAATCCAGGTGTTTTCGCGCTAACCGCTTGAATTAACCCGGACACGGAAGTGTTAACCACAGTAAAAAATGGGAACCGATCGCAATCCACATGCTATAAGCATTCTTGCCACTACTACTCTAGAAGCTATCACTCAAATCAGAAAACTGAGAACCCCTCAAATACTTGAACAAAAGAATGGAATGGTGGAAACATGGTAAGCTACAAGAACTGATCTTAGAGTGTGAAGCTATTCAAACAAGACTCAAAAAATCAGTTAAAACCAAAAAACATCAGACCGAAAAGCTTTCCGTAAACTAATACTACAAGTACAGATGAATAAGGCCTTTAGATTTGTGGATAATGCCAACAACATTGATGGAAAACATGACGTCACTACAGGCATCATAAAGAAGCTGAGAGAAAAGCACCCACAAGCATTGGAACCAGAACAATCTGTCATAACTAATAAGCCTGAAACCAAAACAGAGAGGGTGATATTTGAAAACGTAACTCAAGATGAAATTGCATCTGGCACTACAAACTCATCGGGGTCTGGAGGACCAAACACAGATTGACATGGAAACTTGGTGAGAAACGATTTGTTCAAAATCATATGGCACCATTCACAAAAGCTAGCTGACGAAATTGCTACCCTGGCCAGTCGTCTTGTGATGGACACCATTCCGCATGATCACATAACAACTCTCCTT
>JGI24021J15306_10007986_pt1 | contig 12960 bp, 9 predicted proteins | sample Ectturendosymbi1_FD_15306 | JGI IMG/M metagenome (IMG submission 15306) | reverse complement strand
TTGGAAACTAGACTCGAGTCCGAGTCTTTTGAGCCTTTGATCGACTTTCTAGCATTTCTGGTTCAAAAGTTATGATATAAAATAAACAAATTAATTAATTAACTAATTAGCTAATTAGTCTAATATTTTTACTAACTTACATCACAACTTTTGAACCCGAAACCCCAGCAGGTTATCCAAAGTATCAAAAGACTCGGATTGTAACCTAGTTTCCAGTAAAAACTTCAGTGAAATACTACCACCTAACGGTTGGCGCCCAGGGCCAGGTAAAGTGGACCAAGGTGGCCTAAAAGTCTTCCACTTATGACGTCACTCACAAAAAACCCGCACCCCCCAGGCAAAAAATTTCTTTTCGAGTGCAATCTACTAGACTGGCCGATCTGTTTGAGCCGTTGAACAGCTCTCTAGTGCAATCGGTGGAGGAGCTAGGGCGTTGGTATGGCAACCGAAAAATGCTGTTTTTTTAGGCCGAAATCGAAGTACCGGCTCTATACGTGTTAACAGTGAATTGTTTCTCATAACAATAAAATACAGCCTGGAAGATGAAAGTTGTTTTTGCATTTAACATTTGCCTTTGACCACACTGCTTTCTGAAAACCTGTCCCCAACTATTACAGGCTATATTGAGTCAATCTTCAAGTAACTGGTGTTGTGTGTTTGTGTTCACAAAGTCATGAAAACAGACCTCAGTTAGATTATTCATCAGAAGCTTCCAGCAAACCTAGAGGTTTTACTTGTTCTATATTTGTTTTTAGCCCTCTACTATCATAAATGCATTAGTTTGACTTTGTTGTTTTTATCTTTAACATTTTCATTACTGTGCCCAATGGATCTCAGTGATTGGTTAAGGTCAGCAAAGTTATCACAAGGTAGGGCAACGTTTTTGGAGAAAAAGTTTTGATTGGGGTACCAGCCTTAATCTTTTTCTCTTGCAAGTATGTGGGAAGTGTAAAGGGAAAGGGAAAAAAGTAGATTGTTGCAGCAAGGTGTATTTGTCATGATTGTGACTGATATTGTGTGATGGCAGCCAACCGCCAGGTACCTGTCACCTTTTTTTGGGCAAAGCACCAAATAACAAAAGTATTAAGAAAATAGATAGTACGTTTAACAATGTGAATCTTTTACTCACTTAGGACACATCTTTACGACCTACTATTGCTCGCATTTGCAAAAGTGATCCACTCTATTATTCTTACATTGAACTGCCTCTTGCTTGTGGGCAATCATACACAAAATACTCCCTTCTTACTGCAACATATGTTCCTGATCAACCACCTGGTCATAGTTCGTCAGATGGAACTCTTTATCTTGCATTTGAAACAGGTATGTTTGATTAAGATGGCATGCACTACTACCGATTCAAATCTATATAAGTTTTGATGCAAATCTTACATCATAGCAGGCAGTTTGTCAAGCAATGCAACAATCTTTTTTATTGAACAAGTAACCACAACAGGAAGCAGCAAATGCCACTTTTTGAACCTGAGCAAACGAACATTGTGATAGATTGTGTGATTAAGACTTAATGTCCAAATGATGTCTTAATGTTAAATGCCAATGAACCAGTATTAAATGCTCAGTGAACAGCAAGATTACTATTGTATGGTAAAATATTGCCAATGCACAGCATGGTCAACGAACAATTCCACATTTGTGAAACCTTAAACTTTGGCTATAAGGCAGATTTATAAGATGGTAGCTGATTTGCCTTGTTTAGTCTCGTTTATGGTTGATAGCGTGTTTCATGTTGCAATTTTATGTATGTGCTAATCGCTTGCTCTGAACCACTTGTGAATCAATTTTGGAAATCTGGAAAAAAAATTTTTGTATCAAAAGCATTTTAATATAAAAGAGGCGTGGTTTGTAAAATATTACAAAAGTAACTCAGTTGCGATGATTTGTAGTATATAATTTGTTTGTTCATCCCAATGTCAAGTAATTTTTCTAATCTGGATAATGGGTGACAAATCAGTAATATTTATTAAAATTGGTAACATTATGTACAAAAATTTATATTTGTCTTCATAATACATTACTACAGAATCAGTTTTATTGTGCAGTAGCAAAACATTGGAGCTTTGACTTGCTAACCACAACGGACCAAATATTGCGTGTAGTTGAAATTGCACGGGAAGACTTTGTCTTCTGATGATTTTTTTGGGTAATATTGTCTTATTCTCATTTTCCTATCATGTAGATACGGGCTCGGCTCTTTGCTCAATGCGCAAATCTCTGCTGGATGATCTTTTTTATGATACCATGGATTCTTGCTATAAACACCTGGGTTACAATGGAAGTCGCCAGATTGCTCATTTGGTTAATGGGGAAACATGTACAAATACAAAAGGAGGTGCAAATAAGGTAAGTCAAACATTTTTGTTGATTCATGTTTTAGTCAACATTTTTGTTGATTTTTTTCAACGACTTTTTTTAGTCAACAGTTTTGTTGATTCATGTTTTTTTGACCTGTTCTAACATATAAAATTTCGTTCTTACAGGTATACCTGCCCGGAGGAAAAGAACTGACTGACTTGGTTGTACGAACACCACGGTTAGCATTGGATTATTATCCTGGCTACAAAGTTCCCAAAAAACAGGTGAAATTGCATTGCATGAATTAACATCAACAACAGCATCTTTTAATATATATTTTGCTTAGAAAATACAGTATATTGCAATCATTTTACACAGATTGTTTTTGGTTATGTGAAATGAAGCCTTGATTTGTGGTATTTTTTCATTCTCCTTCAGATCAATGGTCAGAATCTGTTTTTCATATCGAAGGCAGCTACGTAGTGAAGATTGGAGCTATTTAGGGTGTAGTAATTTGCCAAGCATGGAACCATACTATGCAAATATTAACAACTACACCAATGAAAGGGAAATAAGGAAATATATCGCGAATATATTTTGCATCTACAAAACAACGCACTAGTCTGATAATGTTGGATAGTGGAAGCACGTAACATTGACATGGCAGATTTGCATTCATAGAATTAAAGATGAAAAACAATATGGTGTTTTAGGGAATGACCCAGGCATTGACATAGTGTAAAGGTGCTAAAATCAACCAAAACTATTTTTGATAAGTCAATCCCACTGGACCGAACTTTTGCCCTTCTCCAACCCAAGCAAGAACCTCCTGATATTGCAGTTAAGTCCCGTCAGAAAATCTTCAATAATTTCGCTTCCCACGATAACTGAATCAAGCGTGTTAAAATAAAATGTACGTCTTGTTTGCGTGTACACGTGTCGCAATCAGTAGGTACCTTAACTTACATCTAAGAGCAGTAAACAATAATGAAATACTGGGACTTCTCGGTTAAACTCCGTAACTGTTTCGAGCACACTCATCGTCGCAAGCGCCACTAACTGTGACGTGTAATCAGGCACCTTTTTTATAACTGATTGTAATTGTGAAAAAACATTCATTGTTTGGGCTCATGGCAACACGTACACTTCTCACTCAAATTATAGTTAAATGTAAAACCTTTGTGATTAAAGCCGGAGCCCTTTAGTACTCAAACCCTGTATATATTAAGACGCAGAAGTTAAGCTGATCGTGGTTATCAACAAGATAAATACAAAACATTTTAAGCCTGGATCTGGCGTCCCTAACCAAAGTCATCAACACTACAGCGTAGTATCTAATTGTCTGACATTGAACTAAGCTGTTCCATGCAAACTATTGAGATCAGAAACTACTGTATTTCTGGCTCTACATGCTTTTCGTTTTATTTCAGATTGTTACTTAAGTTGTGATTGATTCGCAGTACATAGGAAAAGTTTTTGTATTAATTATTCGACATTTTCAAAGGACTGTCGCGTCTCTTAGAATGTAACTTACCAAAGAAAGATTACTGAATGTAATCTCACATGCTTGGGTAATGATCCACAGAAGTTTTCGTTAGGTCGTGCAGAGGATATCCATTCGCTGTGTCTTACTTTCTTGTAAACTGGCTTGTAAATATTGTGGCCCTTAGTTCACCCTGTTTGAAATTTGATTTGTTTGTTAACGTCTCTTCTCCGATGAAATAATTCTCTCAAGTAAAATGGTTACCTGTGTTTCTGTCTGATTGGGAATTGGTTAGGAGTCTGCAAAATAAAACATTTTCCCTGTCGCAATGTTCGAGGATAAGTTTGTTGTTCGGTTTCTATTTTTAAGGGTGATGGTTCAAATGACATGCTGGTTCAGATAGAGTTCGCAATGTAGCGCTTTTATTTGGCAACTCTGTTGTTCATCAGGTGCTTTGCGGTGCTCACTATTTACCTCCGAAAATAGCTCGTGTCGAAGTCACTCACGCCGACTTGGTTTACGAACAACCAAACGTAACCTTTTCCGGTATCACTACAAACACGGACGGGAAAAAGCTGAAAGTAGCGTTTATCGGAACAACTGAAGGTTACATAATTCAGGTTTGTGGCACGTGTCTCAGCTGGTGTGTCAATGTACAGTGCCCAAATTGTTGTTATACCAAAGGGATAAGTAGCGGATTTTTTCACGGTGGTTTTCATTAGTCTGGTACAATGCCATTGGACATTTGTTGTCTTGGGGGTAAGTTAAATAAATATTTGTCTGTTTTATCACTGCAGGTGGATCTAAATAACGGCAAGGCATACTCCATGATTGATGTTGGTCAGCCTATTTTGCCTGATTTTGTTTGGGAGGAAAACCCCAATCAAGAAGTGCCTCATTTGTACGTTGCAGCAAAACATGAGGTAATAAGTTGTTCAAAATTATAACACTTGTGGCGAGAGTTTTTTTTTCACTGAAGATAGTCCGTTGTGGTCAGGCAACCTGACCACCTTATGTTATTGTTCAAAAGGTATTCCGAATGCAAGTTGCCGCTTGCTCCAAGTACACCACCTGCGAAAGCTGCACTCAATCAATGGATCCGTACTGTGGTTGGTGCATCTTGGAAAGCAGGTACGATTTGATGGTGGTAACAAGCGAGCTATCGTTACCGCTGCGAATCACGAAACTCTTCGTTGTACACATGACAGGTGTTCAACACTGAAGCAGTGCAAGACTGCCGACTATGATCGAACCAGGTGGCTGGAGCCAAACGCTACGCAGTGCATTTCCGCATCTCCTCCGTTGCCCCGGGAACGTGCTGTGCCTGGAGAGATTTCCACGCGGGTGCGTTCATCGTGCTTTGAATTAAGTTGCATACTCTTTTCTTGAAAGGCAGTTTGTGCGTTGTGTTTCGTGTTTTTGTAATGCAGCAGCGCTCATATGATTGTGTCGCCTTTTTGAGTTCGCTGAAGGGAAACAGTTTCATTGCATTCACCAGCAAAACTCGGGCAGAGAACAAACTTGCTTGTATGACCACATTTGATGCATCGAACTATCTTCATGTAAAAGTGAAAGGCAGTGATCAGGCACCTTGGTTTTCTGGGAAAAGGGTGAAGCACATGCTGGACTGCATTTAAAAGGCTCATAGAAAGCATGAATGTGTTTCGAAGAAATTCAGCATGCAGGGATTTTATTTGCAAAAACAATGTTTCTTTCGATTTTAGTGAACACGAATCAGGCCAGCTTTAAACGCCCATATCTATGATGGTGGGGTGTTTTGTATGATGGTTTATTTATTTTTTTAATGGAACCATTTTGTAATGGCCTTCGACTCGCAGGTTGTATAGGGATGGTTATAATGAAAAGCAGCCAGTTGATTTCTCACATTTAACATACAACAGCGTGGTAGTGGTGATTTACACAACTCTCTTTGTTAAAAAATATTATTCATCATGTCCCAGCGTACGCAAAACACTAAGGAATGATAGGTGAATGATTCCAACGCAGTATTGCGATTGCAACGAATCGGAACTCCTTACCCGATATATTCGAAATGAAAAAAGAGACACTGTTATGGTGACAGTGAATCACCGAGAATTGCCTTTCTCATCCATGTTGTACTACTCACAAAGACTGTAAACCCCATTACATAATAGGCAGTCAGCTACATTGTCTAGTGTGCACCTGGACAACACCGGTTACTCACGGAAACCTGGGCAAGGCAAACCTTATAACATACCTGAAGTTTTTCTGACCACTGTTACTTCTTTATAAAAAGCTTAGCTGCTAAGGCGGCCCATGCGACTGGTGTAAGACCGTACTCTTCAGTAGATAACAGATGGACTTTTGGAAGTTTGGTTTATTATATTTTTCGCAATTCCTTCAAAACTCACAAATTGCGAAAGCAAAGAAATGGAGTTGAGGAACTGGTAGAACTTCCTCTCAAGCAAATTTATCACTCCAACTAAAAACAATTTCAGGCACCATCTCTTTCGGGTAGGTGTTGTGTCGCTCATTTGGCCAGTCCGTGATTTTGCTTCTAATTGTTCAGATAGATCAGCAAATACCGTTGCTACTCGCAGTGTACCAGCGTACCCGCGTTACGGAGAGCAAACATCTCAACCGGTTGTTTCAAAGATACTTGCATTTCATTGACAGGTGTACATGTTGCCGGTTGTGGTCGACAGCGATCATTACCAATGCTTGTTCGACGGTTCCTATCCGGTTGACGCAAAGACCAAAAGAAACGGAACCTACACAACGGTTACTTGCCAGGCACCAACGGAAGAGCAGCTCCCTAGCAGCTTTGCTGGTCAAGGTTTGCGTGTTGATATGGCTTTGACTACCTTTGTACCGATTTTCTGGTTACAGTAATGTGAGATTTTTGAAAATCTAAACATTTTGTATAGCAAAAGCGTTTGTATAGCTCCTCGAACGTCAAGCCCGAACAACCATTAACTCGGTTTTGAATATTACGCGGCAAAAGCTTCTCGTACATTTAGTTTGGGCATGAGTTCAATCAACACCTTTACAGCAATTTTTAGGCCGCCATTGTTCGGTGCTTTCACTGAACAGTTGATTCTTTCCATTCGGAATATCAAATTGTTCGATTCCGCATAGCACATGCTGAAAGTCTCTTAATTTGCTTAGATTCCTTACGTCGTTGTGTCTGTGAAGACATGTTCCAAGAGACATTGCCCCACGTTCGACTTGTATTGGCATAATTTGTACTTCCTTGCTTACGCATACTTATCTGGTATGCGATCCGTTCAGCAAGCTTCGGCTGCATTGAGGTTGCGAGTTTATAAGCCTGCTTATAAAGCAATTGATTCATAGTTGACAACTAATGCGGTGCTTATTTGGGTCAGGTTATTGACATATACGTTCATCGCCAGCGGTGCTGGGCAACGTATTTCCATAGCTTTGTTCTCCCTGAATAGTCGCAGCATTCTTTACCTCCGAAAATTTCTTGGCGGCAGGTGATTCACAACTGAGTGGTCATTGAAGTAATAGGGTTCTCAGCTATCGGCTTTGACCTATTGTGACATTTCCACAGTTTTTCTTTGGTTGTCACAAAATTGGCCATTCTACGTTTTCTTACATTTTGACCTGACAGTGGTGTCAGGTCTCCTCAAACTCGGCGAACGTGCGGCACCCCACACGTGGTTGTGTTAAACAACATCTACAGAAAAAACAAACGCAGCTGAAGCACAAGTTATGTGCAGTATACATCTTACTGTGCTCCAAGCTTTTTTCTTCCTTCGGTCAAGCAGTTTGAGTCGTTTTGTTGTCAGCGAGCCATTTTTTGTATTAACCTGGTGTAAAATTGCTTTTTTGTATGCTAATTCATGTTAAGAGTAGAAAGTGGCTGCTTGAAACCTGAATTTCTTTGTGAATGAATCAGTTTTTTGCCAAGCATGAGTTGTGTCAATTGTAATCTAGCCTTATCACGTGCACTTGAGCATCCCACCTGTTTGTGGTCGCGCGCCGCTTGCTGCTGATAATTAGCTTTGTGAAGCACACATTGTCCGCTCACAGATTACGTCAACATCAGTCTCAGCTTAACATACAACGGCCAAGTGGAAATAGTCTCAACGACGGCCATGTTTTACGACTGTCACATCTACGGCAAGAATCTCCGCAAGAACAGTCCATGTACCGGATGTTTGGCGAGCAGGTGGCCGTGCCGTTGGTGCATCGACACGCACGAGTGCGTTGCACGTGAAGAAAAGTCGGTGCAGTGCATAACGGACGAAAAGGTTGGTTTGGTTGCTGTTTTTCGCTGAGTGGTTGGCGAGCCTTGCTTCTGTGCTCAAAACAATACATTGAAACTACTCTTTTCTTTTGTAAAGTTCTGTCCTGTCATCGCATCCGTCAAAGAATCGGACCGACTCATATCGGTTGGCGATCCACGTACAATAACTCTGAATGGTTCCAACCTCCCATCTCAGGGCACGTACCATTGCAAGGTGTCCATAGAGAACTACGACAACGCACCAGTCATCACGGTTCCCGCGACGCGGTACGTTCACGCGGTGCAATGCGTGGCATTCAGTGGTAATTTATAAATGAAAAAGGGTCAATGCTACGACATGTTTTTTTTCTTACAGGAGGGGTGAGCAAGTGATTTGCCAAGAGCATAAATATGACTACCCTGAGGTAAAAAGTTAAAGTATTGGTTGAAACAAGTTATTCAAGATTTACGTGTTTATATTACATCGTTTGATGGCATTTGGAAAAATTATTACATTTTCTGTAGATGGTGTCCGAGGAAATCGCAACAATCACAGTTTTCTGGAAGTTGAACTTTGTTGTTGACAATGTGCAATCGGATTCCATCAGGGTACGTTTGGAGATTGAGTAATCTTGCCACATAACTGCTTCTCTTTTGCCATTTGTGGCACTGTACCGTTTGCTTTATTTTTTACTTTAAGCTGTTCCACGTTTCTATGGAAATCACCGTAGTACTGCTAGTCAGCTTGATTAAGCCAGCACCAGCGGCTTCCCACCTTGTGCGTGGGCGATGTTAACCATTATCGATTATATCACGCAGTTGTACAAGTGCTCGGTCAGTCACAACCACTGCTCGCTGTGCGTGACCTCTGACCCGCGGTACAAGTGCGGCTGGTGCGGCGACCAGTGCACCATTCGTTCGTCGTGCGCCGGCCCGAGCACCTGGATCACGAACGCCACGTCCTGCCCGGAACACAGCGTCGAGGTTTGGCAACTGCGCTTTTGGCGACCTGTTATTTCACCGAAGCTTATGCGCGCGCGGCCTACCGCCTTTGAAAGACTGAGCAGCTGTTGCGCTCGGACCATTGTGCGACGGAAGGCATTGTTGCCCGGAGCGCCTGCCGGACGCTCTGCCATCCCTGCTATGTCGACACTCGCACGAGCGAGTGATCTTTAACTTGGCGTTTACGTCGTATGTTGCAAGCAGTGACATGACCTTGGTTCGAGATCCTTTCTCGCCGGCCATTATATCGGAAGAATGCATTCCGCTTTTGCAATCGGTGCTTGTGAGAGTTCGCACTTTCCGCAGTTACTGCGAAAAAACAATGTCAAAAATGATCTTTTTTCAGTCTTTCTCACCGACCAGTGGTCCCCTGAAGGGGGGTACCACTTTGGTTATCAGCGGCACCGACATGGGAACAAAGGCAAAAGATATCCAAGAAGTACTTGTTGCAGGGGAACGTTGTGATATTGTGAGAAGTGAATATTCTGTCTCGGTCAGGTCAGTGGTGCTGATGTCAGCTGCGCTTTTACTTCACCTTTCCTTGGCAACTTGCCCACGACAACTCGGAATGATTTTTTGCAGGGTTGTCTGCATTACTAATCCAGCGTCTACCGTCAAGTCCGGACACGTGTCGGTGAAGATTCGAAACGTAACGCGACACTCGCAAGCGGAGTTCAAATACAGGTCAGTGACAGTGTGATTTCGTTGAATATTGATGTAGTCGTCCAATTCAAGCATTGAGAAGGCGGTCAGTATCGGGTTCGTTTTGACCAGCAAGTGCGAAGGACGCTTGCTATAGTTGCATCTAACATCCAACCGCTATTTTGGCGAAACAGCGCCGCAATCTGTTGCGTCGCTGCCGCTGTGGCGATAGATATTAAATATGTGATTAACGTTTTTACTGTTGCATTGCTTTGTATCGCCTGCTGCGGCTTTCAACGCAAGCGACTGTGGTTTATAGGCGTCACGCTCAATTGAGCATGACGGCTTTGCCGTGTTCTTGCCACTTGCTCCTCGCAAGGGTTGAGCACCTACCGACCGGTCGGTCGTCAGTGCTAGCTAACTTGTCGCGCGAAACTATTATGTAGCTAGCAGCCTCAATACTGCTCGCGTTTTAATTGTTTGAACGTGTTCAGAGCCGCCCTTACAAGTGCGCGTTGTTTATAATCAACGGCCCTGAGTTTTGGGTTGTACCAAGAGTTTAAAAATTGGAACTTGCTCCAGTCTGGCCTAGCGTTCGGCGTAATGACTGTAGCAGGGAAACCCTCCAATGCGGATGCAATCTTCGTCGGAGTCCGGTCGTGTTGCCTCCTTGCCTTCCCAACGGAACAACTTCCTCGAAGACCAAGTGCGTGCGGTTGAGAAATGGACGGTCTCTTCAACACTTTAAACAAATCTCTGCCCGGGCGATCGTCGAAGGCACTCGAATGACAATTCTTGTGTTATGCAGTTACGCTGTTGTAATCCTGTACTCGCAACTGCATTGTGTAAGAACTTTCCGCAGATGTTCTCGTGTCTTCGCCGTTCAGACCGTCGCCGCGCGACGGCATGGGCCATGTATGGTGTTTGTCCTTCGAACTTTTGCACGCACGTGCGAACTATTTGTTCATTCAAACCAAGGCCTCCTACTGGAGAGAGAGGAGGCCTTGATCAAACGCGTCGGCAACCGTTTCACGTCGCAATCACTTCGGGAATGTAAACACATTTTGCTTTGATTTTTCTGCCCCAGGGACCCCGTTCTGACCGGAATGTTGCCGCAAAAGGGTCCTCAGGCCGGTGGGACCAGCGTTTCTTTCATTGGCAAGGATATTGANACTGGTTCTGCCATATCTGTTATGATCGGGAATTACACGTGCCGGGTGAAGTAAGTTCAGCCGATATTATAGAAGTTTAGATGGTTTCGAGTCTTTCGACTGTGGCAAGCTCCCGTAATCCATGCTGTTCGATGTTTGAATTGTGTTGTTTATTCAGTGCGGCTTGGACACTACCATACTCAGCAGAATGTAACTCTCGCTAATCTGCAATGTTCCACCGCCGAATGATCGTTGTCCGCAATTCGCAGATGATCGCAAGTTGGTAAATCACGGTCAATAAACGATTAAATGACAATGAGCCAACCTCAAAAGTTGCTCTTGATCGCGAGCATGTTCGAAGTTGCTCGAAACACAACGAGAGCACCTTATTACAACAAACACCTGCTCGTCGATTCACCAAGTTGTTTATTCAATCTCGCTGCTCAAGTGGCGCTTGTCGCCCGAGCCGCGATTTGACGGCATCGATAAAGCACCTGGCTTGTAATTTCTTCGCTTGACTGCGCTTCTTCAGCAAGCTACTTTCAAAGACAGCTGCGAGGTGGTATCGAATTTCAATGGCATGTTTTGCGAAACAGTAACACTCGACAGACGCGCCTGATGGAAAAGTTTGGACAATCGCGACGTGTGCGTGTTTAAAGTGCCAGTTGATTTGGTAAAAGGTCTGTTCATTTGAAACAGCTGCAGCATCGCTGTGATTATTACTGAAATAACGTGACACTGTTTAGCATTATCGTTTCTATTATTTTTTGTTTCTGCATGTCTGTGCGTAAAGAGACGTACTCTTTTTTTCTACAATTATCACTGCGCTGCAGAACTCGTTTGAGGGCAGACTTGTTTCTGCATCACCTTATTATTATTTGCTGTTGCTTGCTTTAGCAAATCTGATCTGTCTCCAGATCAGATGGGTCTTGCTTGAAATTTATGATAATGATCCCTGTCGGTGCACGTTATGTTTCAGAACGGAGTTGAAGACTAGTGGCAACTTTGAATGCGTCACATCGCCCGCTCTCCAGCCGGTATCGCTACAAAAAGTTGAAGTTCGGTTCGACAGACTGCGGCTGAACTTGCCACAAACCTTCACGTACACTCAAAACCCAAAGGTCTGTTTTCTTTTTTAATTCAGTAGTGTACGCGGACTTTGCAAACAGCATTTGGCGAGGCAGCATACAGGAAGCGTTCNGAATTTACTGGCAAAGTTGATCAAAGCGCGTTTTGCTCTTGTCTTGTTTTAAAAGATGCTGTTGGTTGTTTGAGAAGCAAGGCGGTTTGCTGTAACATTTAGTGGTTTTTGGTTGTTGCTTTTTTCGATCAATCTTCACGCAATTTGTTCATGACTGGCTGCTGACACGCCAACCCGGATGACGCTGCTTTGCTCTTAAGGTTGAAGAATACTCGACCCTGAGTCCTAAGTTAGCAAGCTTTCTTGGAGGTGGGAGAAATATAACGTTCCGCGGAAAACACTTCACATCTGTCCAGTATCCGATGATAACGTAAGTTTTTGTGTGCGTGCAGGTGCTATTCTGCTTCAGTGCTGCGTTTGTTGTTCGTAAAGCAAGTCAAAAAAGTATTGCTTGATAGGTTCCACCAAACGTTTTGCTGCCACAAAGAATGTTGCTGACCTGCTTACGCTCTTTGACAAAACCAATTATGTCAGGAACGCGCGAACAAACTGCGTTAACGTATTGCTGACGAAGCTCAGGTTCTCACTATAGACCAGTTATTTTCAACCTGTTTGCACCGCAAATTATTGTAGAAACCCAATATGTCCCAACAACCCTATCGAAAATTCGAATAAAGCAAATGTATCATAAAGCTGTGTATTAAAAATCTACCGCGAACCCTCCAAGAATGGTTCACGACCCCTCTGGGGTTGTGACCCCCAGGTTGAAAACCACTGCTACAGACAATCATTTCGCATAGGACCAGTGATACGTGGCTGTTTACATTTGTCTATTCCTTGCGGACTTTAAAAAATAATAGTTGACAAATTTGCGAAGGGGTACGCGAGCGCGTTTGTAGAAGAGCGCTTGTTCAGAATAACGCGTGCATTTTGTGGCTCCTGTTTCTTCCAGAGCGGGCCTCAAACCCGGGACGTACGTCGGTTCCGGACGACG
>JGI24021J15306_10007985_pt1 | contig 12961 bp, 13 predicted proteins | sample Ectturendosymbi1_FD_15306 | JGI IMG/M metagenome (IMG submission 15306) | reverse complement strand
AAAACCACAAATACTGTTAGGTTTACGAAAAAATGTTCTCAAGAAGCAGATATAATTTTGGTACTTCTGAGCATTTTGAGACCAAAATGAGCTTTGTAGCCGAAGTGTGTGTCAATTTTATTAAATTTGACCTTTTCGTGACCTTTGTCACGTGGTTACACGGCTGTTGTTACGGGCAACCATCCAAAATCGGTTTGAAATATGTTTTTAGCTGATTTGCCAGGATTAAAGAACCCCTTTTTTTGAATTTCAAAGAAAAGTTTTTTTAGGCCCACCCTACTATAAAACTTGCAGCTGCCTTGCGAAGCTTGGGTATGCATGTTTGAGTAAACCCAGGGCCACCATGTTCAAAACGCTTGTTACGCTAACTTTAACGATTGTTATGCGGAAAGTTTTTCAAACACTTGAAGACGTTCCAATGGAAAAAGTGGTAATCATTGATATGGTCAAATAGAAGGCTACACAAATATCAAAAGTTAAAGTAACAATTGTGACGATGGTGGGTATTTCAGCCATGTGCAACATAAGCATCTTCTCTCAAACTTGTAATATGAAAGGTACAGGTCTATTTACTACCAAAGTAGATTTTTTTTCAAATAACTGTCATAATATATTAATGCATTGTTTCTTTGTCTACGTATCTATTGCAATGATTTAGTGCAATCGTCACGTGAAGAGCCAAATAGCTATTTACTGTGGGTGCACAGTACCCACAGTAACCTGCAGTTTTTGCAAGCAACTGTTCCTCAGTGGTAGAGTGTCCGCCTCTCAGTTGGAAGGTTGGGGGTTCGAACCACGGCCACTGAGTGAATCGCCGTAGCGCTCCTCGGGCAGGAGCGTTCACCTCAGCGGCCCCGGCAAGAACGAGATTTCAGGCTTCGGCCTGCCGCCAATTGTTGTCAACAAAGTCAACTAAAACAAACAGCCCTCAGAGCACGACTGACCCCTAACCACGATTCCCTGCACTTGGTAGTGTTTTTTTGGGGGAACGGTGCAAGTCAATCAATATTTTTCTGTTTTATTTGCTACGGCATGATATATTTTATATAATTTTTTTGCGTTGTTGTTATTTATGTTTCAGTTTTGTTGTTGACATTTTCGTTCGCGTATTTGTCATTGACTCATGTCTGCTTCGCAACCGACAGAGCAGACTTGAGCTCAAAACCAACACAAGTCCAGCCTCACGTCTGGGCGTGCAAGTTCTGGCGGTTCCCCCATCTCAAGTCGGTCGTCGAACTATCGAGCATTCCGTCGTGCGAGCACAGCTTTGACCGAAACGCCGATCTGATCTGCATCCAGCCTTACCACTACAACAAGATTGAAGCGCCCGGTACGTTCGATGTGTCGCTTTGTCACGTGCTATATGCTCAGCGGCGTCACTAGAGGTTTGAACCGGGGGAGGGAAAACTTAACTGAAGGGGGCTCACTAGAAAACTGGAGTAATGATAGTGAATCCGGGTGTGGAGGGCTATATTAAAACCCGATTATATTAAAACCCCATTATATTAAAACCCGAAATCACCGAAAAATTCTCCGCATTCGAAAAACGCGAAAAAACTACAACCTAATGAAAACCAAAAGAATGCAAAGACCAGTATAAGCGAAGTGGGGGCCTAGTTTTTACATTTAACTTGCCAGTGTGGGCGGTCCGCACCCCTGACACCCTGCAGTTACGCCACCGGGTATGCTTCAAAAGCACCGGATTGGATTGTTTTTGCAATGGTGTGTGGACGCCCTTAATGTTTAAAACACATTTTGTTTAAATGACCAAGCGGCTGCTTGAAACGCGTCCTGAAAAAAGTTTCAACCGCAGAATTTTATTTTCAACAACCTGGTGAATTGTTTTTTTGAAAACACTGTTTATTAAACACTATTTTGCAAACCACAGTATCTTATTCTTGGCACACCTATATGTAACGCGTAGCACACCTATTTCTAACACGTAGCACAGCAAACGTATTTCCAACACATGTAGCACACCTATATCTAACATGTAACGCAATCCTGCACTCCGCAGATCGCAATATTTTTTCGACTGATTTCGTAAAGCCTTGCCCTTCCTACAAAACAGACAACCACGGGTTGCACGAAAGAAAACACAGATTCAAGGCCAGTTGCAAAATGAGAGAACGCGATCCACAAACACACTGCATGTGCTCCGAATGACGAAGTAGTGCATAGGGGTGGGGAGCCTTCGGCCCGCGTGAACACTTAACATGGCCAGCATTAGAAGTTTCGTTAACACAATATCGCGTCAAAATCAAACTCCGTGGTAAGCAGGTACTTGGACAGTAAATCAATGAAATTATCTTTTTTTCTAATACATCTCTCCCCTTATTTTGCTTAGGAAGACAAGGGTAAAATTTTAAGATGAAACAAATTATTTTGTGGCCCGCCGACGATATTCCACAACATCTGCGGCCCCAGATGGGTCCTCTGCCCCTTTCGCGCACAGGGGTGCAGCGAAAAGTTGCTGGAAAATATTACGAAACACTTCGTGATCAACTTTGCAATGGGCGAAGACCTGTCGCTGACTTCACACACTGCACGTTGTGCGCCTTGTGGCAAGCATCCCCCCACCCCCTGTGGAGATTGGCATTCTTAACCGGCAAGTGTGGCATGCTTGTAGTGGGGTCGAGCATTCCATCGTGTTGTTGCATAAGCGTAACCAGGAGGGGACCCAGGGGTCATGCCCCCCAATTCGTAGCATAGCATATCCAGTCATTTTGTGCTTTGAGAAGCGCTGTTCCAAAAAAATTCTGTTGCTCGCGTAAAGTCTAACATTTTGGGCAACCCCCCAAAATTTTGGGTTGGCTGCGCCACTGTGTTGTTATTTGAACGTGACAAGTGATAACGTTCAAACGCAACCAGCTGATATCTTCGGGGGTGGGGGCAAAATTGGACGCTACACTTAAACCGCTAGCTAGGCGTTGTGGTAACAAATAGCGTTTCGTTTTTCCCTCATCCTCTCTTTCTAATCTCTTCAGCCCTTCCACCCGTTCTCGTTCCCAAATCTTCCGAACCGTTACCGTCACGCGACCAGTTTCCCCCGATTGACCTCGACCGGAAGGCGATTCCAGAGAATGCGACCTTCAGCAGCAGCCTCGAACCGGCCAAGTTCGGGCCCGCAGGTGAGTGGCGGAGGCGCGCCCGCAGCAGTTATCGTCAGTAGTGCGACGTGTAATTCTTCTTCCTAGTCTCGCCGCAGCCCGGCTACATCAGCGAGGACAGCGAAGCTCCGGAGTCACACGACTCGAACAGCGCTGTGAACAGTCCCAAGCCGCCCGCGTACCCTTCAGGCAAGCGCGTTCTTTTACTCATTTACAAAATGCAGCTTCGCCTGTACAGGGTGGCTGTGCGTTTTCGTGGAAACCGTAAACAAAACAGTCTTCCAACCTTTGTTTCGTAATTCTAACCTATGTTTCGTAATAACAACCTTTGTTTAGTAATTTTCAAAGCGCACGGTGATGTTTTCTCGTTCAGCAATAATAGTTAAAAGAGGCGACCGGAGCCACTTTTTCAGACTCTGACTCCGCTCCTGTTCCAAAATTTTTGAATCCGGGTCCGGCAATTCTTCAAATTTAAGAATCCGACTCCTGTTGAGACTCCGGTTGCAATCATCGATCCAACGGTAATTTACCCATGTTTTCACTTAAGAAATCACCACACAGACTCTGCTACTGCCAAAATGGAAAAGTTACTCCGGGTCCGGGTTTTCACAAATTTTTGACTCCGGGTCCGGGTCCGAAACAAAAACGCAGAATCCTGCCAGAGTCGACTCGGGATCCGGTCCCACCTCTGATAGTTAAGTCACAGCAGTGACCCACACATGCGAATCATATCGCAATTTTCTTGTGCAAATAAATTGCGATGTGATTCGCTTCTGTTTGTCACTACTGTGACTTAAAAGTTGTCTTTATGACTAGTGTTACAAACCTCTGTCGAAAGTGTTTTCTTCCATCACTGATCTGGCGAACTCGCAACGTCCGCTTCATATAAAACGCCGCTTTTGTCCTTGTTCTATAGGTGCCGAAATGGCCTACGAACACAGCTTGTCGTCACAGATGTTGGGTGAGGCTTGTTTGATATTGTTTCCCCGCAGTGAGATCTACGAAGTTGTTTTTTCAACCTTTTTTTTTGAAAATTTCATTCGACAATTGCGTTATTTCCAGGGCTGATGTTAAAGCCACTGACAATTGTGTTTTATACTGTGCTAAATTCACACGGTTTGCGAATGTGTTGTGTCTGTTCTAGATATGCCGAGCTTGCATGTTCGGCAAGCGCGTCGTGTTTTTTGCCGATAATGCTGAGTTCGTACGCCTGGGATGTTACATGTGTCGTGTGTTTATTTGTCTGAGACGTTACGTGTGTCGTGTGCTTTAATGCTCCACGCACTGCTTGCTGGACAAAAGCTAACAAATAAATCTTCAGCAAAACCGAGAACTGCTACATACTGTGAAGCACATGCCCGCATAAGCTTCTGCGCAAGGCCAGAAGACAAATTCGAGACAGGTGTTTTTTTAACAGCCAAAGGATGTTTGTTTGAGTCTAAGCGATGCGCCTTTGAAGTCGCTGAAAAACCCGTACATTTTCTCACGCAACGCTCACGGCCAAGGGGAGTGCAAATCGCGCTGCACTGTTGATATCGTCTCTGTCTCGCCAGATGCGCAACCGGTCGCGTACAGCGAACCTCCCTTCTGGTGCGCGATTTCCTACTACGAGGAGAACCAACGCGTGGGAGAAACCTTCCACGCCTCGCAGCCGTCGTTGACCGTAGACGGCTTCACCGATCCGTCGAACTCGGAGAGGTTCTGCCTGGGCCTGCTTTCCAACGTCAACCGCACCCAGCAAATCGAGCTGACGCGCCGACACGTTGGTACGTGACGTCGTCCACGATCGATTTGAATTGGTCGAGACCTTGTTTTACCTATTCTAACTGGTCGAGCCTTTCGTCGATTTTAATTGGTCGAGCCTTTATTTTATCTATTTTAATTGGTCGAGCCTTTCATCGATTTTAAGTGGTCGAGCCCTTGTTTGATCTATTCTAATTGGTCGAGCCTTTCGTCGATTTTAATTGGTCGAGCCTTTATTTTATCTATTCTAATTGGCCGAGCCTTTCGATTCTAATTGGTCGAACTCTTGTCTCAGTGTTGCGCACCTGCATTAAGTTTTGTCAAACCGAGTGCTTGAGAAGAAATACACCGAGGGTGAGATTGCAACGCGCACATATTATTTTCTGTCCCAATGCACCCCCACACGCAACCCCTCGGTCGAGTAAACGAGATTTTTGAGTTTTTGTTCAAACGTTCACCGAAAACCCGCTTCCCCTCAAGAAGCTTAACTTTTCGTGGGGCAGCTGGTGTGCTGTTAAGATATCGCCTTGCAGTAGATCCACGTGGTAGTAAGCGGCAGCTGCTCAAACCCAAACGTTAAATTTGCTTCAAAGAGCTGCGCTTCTATCGCAGGTTTTTAGCATTGCTTGTCGACGGCGTATTATATACTTGCTTGAGAGCGAAAGGCTTGTCGTTGGCGTGCCTTCCCTGTCTCTCGTTGAAACTTGATTAGGCGCGCTTGGTTGCGTTTTCGCCGCGAACGCTTCGCGATTTGGAGGAAAGCAAATCGTAACCTGACGCTCTTGCTCTGTTTTTGCCCGGGGCATGGCCACTGACCAAAAAAAAAAACTTTCTTGCCATGCTCCACGTGAGCCTGATGCTATTGAGTCTTGCCATTTGTATGTCAGATATCCATCCACTGAGGTAACGGTTGGCCGGTCCTTGTTTCGTCATCAAACGAGGTTTTAAGTGAAGCGCCATTCGAAAATGACCATCGTATGTGTGATTGCAAAGACTGCAGGCTGCATTTTCGTAATCATCGCGTCGCTTAGCCTTCCGGGATAGATAGACACGTTTGCCAGTGTATAACACAGAGAGCAACACATTGTTTGATTGCACAACACACTGACTGACTGGCGGTAGCCTTTGAATAACCGCATGGTCGTCAGGCGGCACTAAAGGACTTGTTACGTCACAGGGGAACGTGACCAAGCAATGCTTCGTCTGGCAACCTGGCAGTGCTCCGTCTGTGAGGTCTGCGCGTAGCGAAAAGAAAAAATGGCAGCGCGCTGGTTTTGTCGTTGTCCATACTGTATCTTGCGGCGCAGAGGCAGTTGCAACCGTAAAGGCTCGTATCCGGAAAAGTCAGTGTGGCTCATGCCTCGTTCGAGCTCGTATGAAATCCAGCACGTGTGTAACTTGACAGCGCGTTTGCAGTGACTAACTGCCCGACTCGAACCAGATACATGTGGGGTGGTTGGAACGGCGCCGCTGTTCAGCTGTGGTCGCTCGCACCACTCTCCTCCTGCTGGTTTGGAGTCTTTAGGAACTTGGTGGAGAGTTTTACTGTTTTGACAAGCGGGAATCACCGGATTTTCCTTGGTTTGTTTAAAATGCAAGCTGCTGATGGCATCTCATTTTATCTTCGGGGATGTCAACGCAGTGGTTCCCAACTGGCATCCCTTGGAACACCATTTGCAATACTCAGGAGTGCCGCGACCAAATATATTTTTCGATATATCATTAAAAAATGGTATTTCAAAATATCATCAAACCTTAGAACCTATTGCTTTGGTTTGACCACTGGGCGCCGCAAATTTTACTTCTCGTCTGTCGGGCGCCGCAAGCTTAAGAAGGTTGGGAAACACTGATGTTAACTCTTTGATTTAATGCAGTAACCCTTGCATTGCACCTGTGTTTCTTACAACCTTCCTCAATGACTGCTGGGCTATGCTGTGTCAAGACCGGCTGTAACTTCCGAGTTCAAGCGAAAATCGCCCATGCCTAACCTCCCCACTTCCGTTTGATTTTGCCCTTCGCGGTTTCGTCGCGCGTTTAAACCTTTTCACACAGTCGAACGCCGACTCGAAGCCCATTTCGTGTTGATGAGCCAGACAGTACGCGAACGTGACGCAAGCGAATTGAAGCAGACGGAAGCGGTGCCGAAATTCGCTTTGAAAAATGAGACAACCCAGCTGTGGTGGTCTGCCACTGCTTACCCAAACGGACTGAAAAGCGGCTAAACACGTAAAAATGAAAAGCGGCTAAACACGTAATTCAGTCTGCTTGGGCGATCAACGTTTTGCTTCGAGCTTAGCTGGATTGCTCATTATTTTAAGAAGAGAACGAAAAAACATATGGTTCTGTTAATTATTAGTAGTAATAGTCCGCGTTTTAAATCCGGCATTATCCCCGATACGGACATGGCCGGATTAACCTTATGTGTTTCCATCCAATTAATTTCAGTCCTGTTTTTCGCCGTATTCGGTTCAAAGCGTCCTCTTTACTCAAAAAGATGTAAGAAAACAAAAGCTGGTGAGCAGAATGCGTTGCCACGATTATAACGTTGCGGAAATGCCGCCAGTCAGCTTGTGTCGAAATCACTCAGTGCGCTTTGTGGGTTGGCGGTTATTTCGCACTGATGGTTCGTTAAAAATTCATGCGGTTTTGTGCATACTCCTGTCCTTCCACTAAAACTTACCTGGAACTGTTGATACAGGCGACGTATTTTTTAACTTAAAACTTTCAAATCTCGTCTCAGCTGACCTGATGCTGTTATTGCGACAGCGCTTGTTGCTCTGCTATTAGTGCTCGTCCGCATTTCCTGTCATTTGTAGATGCAACCGGAGGAGGGTCTGCATTGGTATGTTTTAGACAAGGGCTTACGTGTACCCCGGTGGCGCATTTGGACTTTTAAAGGGCTGCTTCAGGTCTGAGAAAAAATATTCTTACCTAGCTCTTTTTTTCAAGAACAGTTCCAAGGTGAAAGGTATGGTGATGAAGTCCAGCAAATATTTTGAATAGGAAATCGATTTCACGTAACAGTACGCATCTTCAGTCCTACAAGCTTTTTCAGTTTTTTTGTGAGTGTAATTGAACAAATGTAGATGTGACACGTTTTCTCACTACTTTTCAATATGTCGCCCAAAGTCGAAATATTAGAATTGTGACGTTCTGCCATTGAGTACAGCACTCTGCACTAATTATCTCTGCGAAGATCTAACGTTTTAAGACAAGCAACAAGCATCTTGCTTTCGGCAAACGGCGTTTTCATGCTTGTCATCGGGTGGAATTCGGAAACAAATACGGTTTGCTTGCATACAACGCTTTTAACCAATAGCACGAATATCTGTCTCTTGCACGTTAACAATGAAAAGTCTTTGCGAAAAGTAAAACATGAGGAAAATTATATCAAAACGTTGTCACGGCAACAAAGTAGACGGCTGTGCAGAACCCTTTGTGACTCACAAACTGTTAGCACAAAGTCTCAATGGCGCGTCTGGCGATCTTGCTCTGTTCACCCTCACAGGGTGATGCCACAAGCTACCCTCTGGTGGTTTGTGCAGTCTTTACATCTTTCCGTTGTGGCTTTTAAATATTCAGAAAGCTATCAATCTATTCTCAAAACCTACGCAAATACTTGTGCAGGCAACCGTTTCTGCGTTTGAAGGCTTTAGCTTAGTTTTATATAAAAACAACTTCAAGGAGCAGTTATTAGAATTATAATTCTTAACCAAAAATGCGTTTTGCGATCGATAATAGTTTTGGTTAAAAATTATAATCGGCGATCGATCATAAGTTTTAACCAAAAAGTGCATTTTTCCATCGCACAATTTTTCATTCCTTTTTTGGCGACGGAGGTTGAAACATGACGGCCGCATATGACTTTCATCGTTTCAGGCAAAGGAGTGAGACTCTACTACATCGGCGGGGAGGTGTTCGCGGAGTGCTTGGGCGAAAGTTCCATCTTCGTGCAAAGTCCGAATTGCAACAAACGTTACGGCTGGCATCCGGCCACTGTGGTCAAGATACCTCCCGGTAGGCGACGATGCGTCCGCCTGTTGCTTTTGTTTTGTTCTTTGCGATCATTTTTATATTTATTCGTTTGTTATTTTGTCGGTAAAAAGCTCTTTGAGTTGGCGGACCAGCAAGCAAAGATGGTGTTCGAACTCTCTGTATTTGCTTGGTTTTCGCTTTGACTGTCTTTTTGTTTTGGTTTGCGTTTTGCCAGATGCTTCGCGAAGAAGATGTTTCGACCAGCTTGTACAGGCAAAATTCCATAAAATTGCGTTAAAAACTCTGTTAGAATGCCTTTGCCTGAACTGCTACTTTGGCGTTGGGTGCCGCGTTAACCGCCTCGTTTTGTTATGTTTTAATTTTGTTTCTGTCGCAACGACACCTGCAGGATTCTTACGGAGTCTGGAAAAATATGAAAATTATTTGGTCGTTTTCCAAATAATTTTTGAAAAGTATGGAAAAATTTTTGATCATTTTGCTGAAAAAGTCTAGAGAAAATTTTTTTGGTCTGTTAGTATGGAAAAAGGAAATAATTTTCAAGACTTGATCGTTCGACATACATTTTCATAACACTGTCTATGGAAAGAAATCCTTTCTCAGCAAAGAATCAGACACTAAGATCTTATAGATAGAGTATATATTTCGCCTACGATGTAGACATTATCAGCAAAAATTTTACTTACATCGTGTTAAATATTATAGTGCCTGTATTTTACCTGGGTCGGTCATTCGGAAAAGTGAGGCCGGGAAAAGTTTGAAAATTTACATTCAAAATTCCGTAGTAACCCTACACCTGTGTCCCGGTCACTCCTCGACCAAGTTTTTCGCCCTGCCCCATCTCCTTTCAACACGCTCGCTTTCTCCCGAGATCAGACTTTTATCATCCCCAGTGCCCTTCCTTGTGCGCAGGATGCAACCTGAAGATCTTCAATAACCAGGAATTCGCGGCGCTCTTGTCGCAGCTGGTCAACCAAGGTTTTGAGGCGGTCTACCAGCTCACCAGAATGTGCACCATTCGCATGAGCTTCGTTAAAGGGTGGGGCGCCGAGTACAGGTCAGTTCTTCTTTTGTTTCGAAGTTGTTGGTGTCAGGGCGGTGGCGTTTTTCAAATGCTCTTCATGGTGACCGTTAACGCACTGGTCGGCGATGTCCGCGCTGTAGGTCAGTTTGTTGAAATGTATCAATGAATGAAAAATAGACCACCAGTGTAGTGGCACAGTTGATTGAGCACGCGCCACGAATCCCAGCCGGGTCACACCGAAGACTAAGAAAAAACGGCACTTGTGGTATCGTGCAAGGAAAAGGTTAACGCGCGGTGTGTCACTGTCAGCGCAACATTCACTGCGAAAGGAGCCGCGTGACCCACGGCGAAAATAAGCGGAGATGGGCGGCACACTCCGTTCGTGGCCCTGCAAAGGGTGTACAAAGCAAGCATCATCAAAGTTTCATGATGAAACTCAACTGAACGCAAAACATGCAAGTACAACACCCGGAAATATCGATTGCTTGTTCGTCATAATGCGTGTCGCACGCCGCACTATTTCGGGAATAGCATTTAAAAAACCGACCTCGTTGTGAAGGATAAGCTTTCACGCGACATCCAGTGTTACGCAATTAAGTTTTGCAACCAATTAAGTTTTGCAACTACCCAGGGGGAACATGGGTCTAGGTCCTGTTCAATTCCGAATTTTACTTAAATTAGTTTAAGTAACACAATTAGTAAAAACAACTACGGTGGTTACACTGATGTGCTCAAGTCAGTGTAGCGTAGGTAGATAAGGTGTAGTGTAGAAAAGGTCGTTCGTCGAGGGCTTTCAAAACATTGCATAAAATTGCTGAAACATGCTGACAAACGTTAATGACGTCACAGTTGCCAACTCAAACCACAAAAATTTTCTATAGTTTTTTTGACTTCCCGCTTTTGAAAAGGTTCCGCCACCCATGTGAACCGTTGCCGTTGCCGTCGAGGCTAAAGCGAAAGTTGTTTTTTTGCGTATTTTGTTGCGACCCAGACCAAAAGCACCCTTGCGTTGTTTGTTGTGAGCCGCGATTAATACAACAGGCGCTGTGGTCCCTTTCTGCAGGCGCCAGACGGTGACGGCGACCCCATGCTGGGTCGAATTGCACCTCAACGGCCCGCTCCAGTGGCTTGACAAGGTCCTTACTCAGATGGGATCCCCTTCTATACCTTGCTCCTCGGTGTCATGAAGACCGACTGTTCAGAAGCACAGTCGTTGGCACGCGCTTCTAGCTGTGGCTGCGTAAATGGCTGCTCCTTGTTGTTTTTTTTAATCAGCATTTGTTTTCGTAAGACGGACATGTATGGGCGTCAGAAGGATTTTTTCCAGGGGGATGCCGTTGGCGTATTTTTCCAGAAGTAGCCATGAAAATTTATTCAGGGGGGTCCAACTGGTGAAATTAAATTTTTCCTTCTCGACGCTAAGAAAACGTCCTTTTTTTTGTAAAAGCGTTGCAGAAAAATGTCAAATTTTGAAATCCAGGGGGGTTTGCCCCTTTCTGCCCCCTTTCCGACGCCATGCCGACATCACCTGATTTCAAAGGCCCTGGAAAGAGTTGTCAGCGAATAAATTCTCTCCGGTAGTTGTTAGTTCAAAACAGATTTCGGAATTGTCTGGAAAACGTTATTGGTTCTTAACATCCGAGATCTCTTCTTTTCAAGATGAAAGCGCGGGTCTCGCGCGTCGCTCGTTGCCTTTGATCTTGTGCTCACTCTTCGCAGCAACAACAATAGTGCGTAACCTTTGAACTTGTGTCACACGGTATGGCTGAGTGGTTCTTAACCTGCGAGGAATTAACCCGCGAAAGGGCAATTAGACGTTTCTTTGAACTGTAAATGATGACGTCATTTTAGTGTTCGGTTCGTTCACTGATTGCGAGCTATAAATTGTTGTTTTTTGAAAAAGTGGCAATTTAAATCCATCCTGTTCTTTTCAGGGTATGACGATAATAATAATATGTCTCAAGAGCAGGTCCGTCGCCACGGTTTTGAGGGGCACTGCCCCCGATCGCCTGTCCCCCTAAAATGTATTTTGCCCCCAAAACCGTAAATCCTGGCTACGGGCCTGCTCAAGAGCCCCGAACCTGGTTCTTCCCAATGCTTTGCTTTCACCAATCGCTTTTGCGCCGGAACGCTCGACGAATCGCGCCGGCGGCTTACGGCGTACGTCGCTACCAATGCCAGCGAAAACCATTATTGTCGAACATTTTAAACAACGCATAGTAAACAGCTGGCGATCGCAGGGGTCATAGGTCATGCCGCACATGCGACGTCACTGATCATGCGTTACGTGCCAGTGGAAAGCGCGAGTAATTCGGGTTTGCCTGCTCTGCTGATGTAGCGCGCTCTGGAAACGTAGCGCGCTTGCCCGCTACATAGCTACCAACCTTCATCGAAGCGAGCAAGAACGCTTCCTTGGCTTCGGCGAAACGCTCATTAAAAATGTGAAGCACACCTGGTCGTTCGCTTCAGCTCATACTAAGAATGTTGTGCGTTGCTTTGGTTGACCCGGTCGACAGCCTGTCATGAACTGCCAGTGGTACCCGGTGGTAACCGGCAGTGCCGTTCGCGTGCGGTCGTGAACTGCTTTTTTACAAAAAAAAAAAATTAAAAAAGTCCGTAAATATTCCGCTCGTTTTTGTGCTTTTCCGCAGCGGATCGACCATTTCCCATGTTCTTTTGTCTGTTTTTTTTCTTCTGTGTCTACGTGTCATTGGCTTCTCACTACCGTTGCGGTCCCAGTGCGCGCTAGTTGTAACATGCTGTACAGATGTCGCTCTCTCGACTTGCTCTCGGTGTTCCTGTAAAAATGCTGCTTTCCCAGGGTAGCCTGCGCCCAATCGTTGCTACACGCCATCGGATCGCCTCTGCCAGGTTTTAGTGCAGTGGTTCCCAAACCGGGGGTAAATTCCCCTCCGCGGGTAATATGCGATTCTTCGAGGGGTAACGCAGAACCAAACCACATTGTACGAGCGATCACTGCAAAAGAAAAATTTTCGACCTGAAATGCGAAAAAATTTTATTGAGGGTAATAAGACATAATCGATACCTTGATTCGGGTAACGGCTCGAACATGTTTGGCAACCACTGCTTT
>JGI24021J15306_10007984_pt1 | contig 12961 bp, 7 predicted proteins | sample Ectturendosymbi1_FD_15306 | JGI IMG/M metagenome (IMG submission 15306) | reverse complement strand
CTAACAGTTGGCGCCCAGGGCCAGGCAAAGTGGGCCAAGGTTGCTTAAAAGTCCTCCACTTATGACGTCACTGACAAGAAAAACGCATCNCCCAAGAAAAAAAANTTTTTTTGATTGCAGACTAGAAGACTTGCCGCATCTTTTGAGACTTTTACTGGGTCTGTAGAGCATACCGGACCGNAGAAATTCNCGCACAAAGCCACGTGCGTTTAGGCGGGCTTTTTTCCGAAAATCCCCGAAACAACCCAGGTGCCAGTGTTAAAAAACAGTGACACCGATTTTGTGGAAATGGTGACCAACGCATTTTCGTTTGCTGATATTCCTTTGTACAAGCTTAACAATTTAAGGATACCAAAAAGCTCTTTTGTGACATTGTTCACAGTTTGCTATCTGAAATTACTTGTAGATGAACAGTGCTGCAATTAAGCGCAGATGAATTATAGCGGATACGAAATGCTGTTCATGACAAACAAATTTTTCTGGTTGTTGATGAGAGCACTGTGTCTGGCACACAGTTTTTTAATATTCTAGTTGGAAGCCCTGGAACACCCCACGTCAGTTACTTGTACAACTGTCAACCTCTAACATGTGCACCAAATAGCAACAGCACTGCTCAAGCAGTTGTCGATGTTGTTAGAACTCTTGGAACCAACAGAAACTCTCTGTCTGTTATTGTCTGATGCTGCAAAACATATGGTGGCTGGAGATGCAATACAAAAATCTCAGTATCTTAAGGTGTTTCATGTGACATGCGTAGTGTTGCAACCTCTCCAGTGGCGTTGCGTTGATTGTATGATTCACCATGAACAGGATGTGCGTGAAGAATAGCACCATTGTATATGTAGTGTGAGCAGGCAATAGTAAGAGAGATTGCGACGTATGATCTCTATTGTTGCTTGCTGCAGCGGTGCGAAGCTTTGCGCACATGCCGCTCGGGATTTCCAATCGCAACAGTAGCATATTTATCACACAATTTTGCTATGAGAGTAAGATCTCACTTTCAAGTTGTTGATCAGCTAATTGCACATGTCAAATTAGTAACAGTCAAAAACAAATCCAGACAAGCCAAATCGCTTCTATTGGTTGCCTGCCTTAGCCTGTTCTTACAAGATGGGGAAGCTGGTTAAATGCTGCTTCATATTATGCAAAGAATTTACCTGAGGTGAAAGCGATTATGGAAAGTTTTGAAGGGTCTGGTGCTTTGGTAACTCAAGCAAATATTAGCTTGCAAACAACTGGTTTAGGTAGTCAACTTCTCAAAATCAATGACCAATGTGAATGTCTAGTTAAGCTTACCGAAATGATGGAAAGTGCCAAATACACCATGAAAAAAGCAGTGCAAACAATCTAAAAACTTGACTTCAGAGAAGATATTCGTAACATCAACCAATACATTAAAAAAAGAATGCAAAACAATGATATTTCTAAGAAAATGAACATGGAAAGACACTGGTCTTATTTCACAGGCTGTTTACAGTTTACTTCAAAATTCTCAGCCCACAACTGCTTCTGTAGAGAGAAGCTTTTCCATGCTGAAAAAAACAGTTGGCCAAGGACAAAAACTTTAAGGCTGAAAATATACAACATTACATGATTTTACACTTTAATTCATCCACCTAGTGATTGGCTTGCAGTGTTGTGACTATATCGCAAGACTTAGACTTATTTCACAACAGCACATAGACTTGTGTTGCAAGTTTCGTTAAAAATTTGTGTGTTTTCGTTTAATAAAAATGTTTGTTTTAGTACAAAATCTCAACAAATATAATTCAGCCCAAATTTTGTTACATCCATAAAGTTGATTTTTTTAGTTGTTAGGTCAATAAAAACTTGCCCTAATTATCAGTCACACAATTGAGTACAGCAGTCTTTGGATACAAATGTAACAGCTAACACAAGACTATCACTATGACTGAAACACTCACTTGTACAAAATCACTAACTGCAAGGACTAATAATTCATGACAATACACTTCAAGATAATACAAGGTTGAAGTACCATGATGGTGTTACTGTAACAGTGATATGATTAAGTCCATGCAAAACAGCCTACAAAAGATTAAATGAAAATTTCATTTTGACAAACTGAAAAAATGGCCAAATTTTATTAAATGGCCAAAAATGCATTTATGGCCAGCAAATTTAAAAATTAGCCAAATATATTGAAATTGGCCATCCATGACATGGCCTATCTGGCAACCTTGGTGTAGGCTACCTGCTTTGAAAGCACACCAAGTAGTTTTAAACCAAAGTTAATCTGTCGCCTGCACTATGACACTAATCCATTAGAAATGTGCAATAGACTACACTACGCTTGGTAGAAACGTAGTACACCTAAATTTGACCCTTAAACCTAAACATAAGTCCTAAACCTAAACCAACTCCTGAACCCAACACGTAAACCTAATCTGCAAATTTGAACACAAAAGTTTGAAAACATTTGAAAAAAGTAAATGAAAACTGGTGCCATGAAAAGTGCAATCGCTACTACCAAAACAAAAGGTGCCCAATCATGGCCAGAGCGAACATGAAAACCATTCACAAAGAAAGACATGTCTCCATGCATCTACCACGACAGTGCTGCTAATCTGACAAACTCAGTGTTTTATTCTAACCGTGTCATTGCCAGTGGACCCATAGCCATTTCCAAACAAAAACACCCTGTCATGTGACCCATTCCATAAGAATAACATCACATGTTGTGCACTTTTAATCAGAAAAACAGAAAAATAGTGTGAATTTTGCTGCCACAGGTATAGCTCTGCTGTAGTGATTTTCTATTTGAACTGTAGTGTATCTTGCTGTGTCCAGTTATGACACTGAGTTCATGGCACTAGCAGTTGGTACAATTAACCTGGTCGAGTAAGAATTGCTGCTGCGCGAGTGGTCGTTATTTGGGCTCTCAACATTGCTGCTTCGGCTCAGCTAATAGAGACGACTATTTTTATGGAAAAACTTTTAATGTAAGCTTCAGTACTTTTTCAATAAGTTTTAAAATCCAGACACAGGGTTACCTTTTGGCTAAGGGTTTTAGGTTATATGGCAAAGACAATCCGCTAATCCAAGGATATAGTCCTTGTCATATGACCAATTCAACAAATCTGGTTCAGCTAATTGCAAAAGAGCTCCAGGGTTCAACCAATTAATAAAATAAAGAAAATAGATTTTTGTAACTCTGAGAGAAGATCATAGTGCAGTGTTTCCCAAACTTGTTTGAGCTCTTAGCCAAATCAAGGTAGGGATTTTAAGCTTTATTACTCTCAATATTTTGCGTCATAAAAATAATACATAACATTCATTGTGGTTTGGTTTCTGCGTTACCCCCAAAGAATCGCATATTACCCCTGGGGGATAATTTACCCCCAGTTTAGAAACCACTGTCATAGTGCATAATATAGTAAAACTATTAAGCTTACAAAAACAACAAACTCATACTGTCCTTTAGCAAAGGTTGACTGTATAAATCTTGAGGTAGAATGTTCAAAATTCTAAACAAAAGAAATGTAGCTCAAACGCTGAAATAGACCAGGGGTGGCCAACAGGTCGATCGCATCGGCCCTTTGATCTCCGATTGTCACTTGGTCAATCGCGCCTGATTTTGCATTGAATTCACAAGATATCTAAAAGAACATTTTTCAATCAATATTCCAGAAAGCACATAAAAATTATCCATCAGTTGGTTGGTCACATATATTCTTTGGTGCCTGTTGCAATAGTTGACCACAGCCGCATAGCCAGACATTTTGATGGGGGTGGCCAACATCAACCAATTCTCAACATTTAAATATTCAATGCCCCTTGTTTTCAAAGCATTATCGGGAAAACATGCATTTTTCTGGCGCTTTTTTCTTAATAATTAAGTTCAGATTGACGCTGGCAAATAAAAAAAATATTTTCATTAAGTTGACAAGTTTCAAAAAGTTTGTTTTTAGTAAGGTATTTGGCTTCTACTCTGCATCAAAGCCTTTATTTCTTCAAAAAATTTTCCTGCTAAAGTGCATGTGAAAATCTCGATGCCACAAGTGCAAAATCTGCAGTTTGCTTTTTCCAGACAATATTAGTGTTGTGCGAAAAGTTATCGCCGCCGGTATTATGATCACGCTTTTTATATTTACGTGCTTCTGATGTACACCACCACACTTTCAATCGAAGCCGATAAGTGACTTCGCGACAAGACACCGACTCCAAAATAGGTCTGCATAACTTGCGCATATATGAAACGTGAATTTTGTCCAATTCTTGAGCGACTAGTTGACGTCAATGGTGTAACTGAAGTCTGAGTCAGTCGGAAACTTAGCTGAAGGGAGCCCACCAGGCAACACTTTGAAAAAAATTGAGAAATGATATGGCTCCGGATGTAGATATCTAATACTAAAACCCGAAATCACTCAATATTAATCCCATAAACGCAAAAAACAACAACTTACTAAAAAGCTAAAAAAAAGAATAGTAATTACCGAAATATAAACAAAGTTGAGGTCTAGTTTTTATATTTATTTTTGCATTTCGATTTCCAAGGAGAGTAGGCAATCTATATCGCAGAACCCCCTTGTCAGTAATGCCACTGATTGACATATGCAGCTGCTAATAATGTAAACTCTCAACATGTTTCAAAAGGTATGGATTTAATGTCATTAAACACTGTGAAATGGGATTGCAGTATCATTTTTGTATGCTACTTGCACTAAGCTTGCTTCCGAAATGCGATTACGTAATCCTAGTTATTTAGAGTTAACAATATAATTCAGGCAATGTCTTAAAATGGGGAAGGTTACACATGTTCTCTAGGCAAACTGGCATATGTCTGGCCACTCAGTGACACAAAGTGTGAAAAAGGTTGGGTATTTGCAAAAACGGAGCCACAATTGATTATCATCATGGCTCTGCACTAAAGTTAAAATGCAAGTCCATACAGTTAACACAAACGTTTGCTAGTTCATCTACCCAAGTGATGCCCAAAGTAAGGGTCGAAATCCAAACAAGGGGAGGCGAATCAAAAAGCATTGTGACCAGGCGATCCAAACCAGAGTTGCATATTTTCAACGTTGCCACTGCTGGTGCTTGTCTGTTTTTGTCTATAGCAACTTGAGAAAAGAGTAGATTGCTGGTATTGAAAATGAACATGGTCACGAGTTGTTCACCAAGCTCAGATTTGGGTCGTACTCAAGTTAGGGAACCGCTGACCTATAGCTATTCTGAGCGGTTGAAGTCTTTCTTTAATCCGTTAAAAAAAGAAGGAAGTGACTATTCATCCGACTGTCCTAACACAACTCAAATAAAAGGGTCACTTTGTTGTTCAAACCATGTGGATCGTACGGTGTAATGGTTATGCGTTACACCTTCTATGCTTTAGGTTTTCAGTTCGAATCTCACCTTGCCGACTTTGCTTTTGTTTTTTTTTTTTAGCTGAAGGTTAGCTTAGCTAAGGGTTAGGTTAGCTTAGGTTTGCCTTAGGTTAGCATTTGGTTTGGATTAGGGTTAGGCTACGGTTAGGGTTAAAGGTTAGGTTTAAGGTTTATCTTTTACATCTACTTCGTTTCTACCAAGCCTACTGTACTCTTGTCATGCGTTACTGTCATGTTACAGATGGTGGTCGAATAAGGCTTGAAATTTAAAGATCTGCAGGCGGTTCTGTAGCCACTGCCAAAAATGAATGACAAAAAAAGAATGAACGACAAATAATTTATTTTTGTTTCATTTCATTCACATGTGCTTTATCGAGAAAATACATTGCAAAGTTATGTGTAAATAATGGCAGTGCCAATGCCCTCAGAAATTACAAAATAAAAAGCGTCTTCAGCCTTTCATTACGTTTTGCTACTGACTCTTCCTGCTGCAGATGAATGATTTCTAAGTTACTGAAGGATAGGGTGGCAAGCATTATCAAATGAAAGTTGAAACGCTTTGAGATTAAATATAGTGATTAGGCCTGCTTGAAAAAAACTTTTCACTCTCCGGCAAGGCATGTCTCTACTCTCTATGATGTGAAATAAATTATGAAAACGTTAAGGCTCCATCGTCCTAGTACATGTTCAATCATCACAAATAATTATCGCCAAAATTAATGCTATTTTGTTGCTAAAAAGTGTCTATGCCCTAATTCAAATTGTGCAATAAAAATGAATTTGGACTGCTTAGCAGCCAAACAAAGTTTTGAGCTTCAAGACATACATAGCCTAATATATACAGCATATCAGTATCACGACTATATTTATTTGAATAAGAGCTGATGATCCTACATCGTAGGCGAAATATATACTCTGTAAGATCTTAAAGTGTTTCTGATTCTTTGCTAAGAAAGGATCTCTTTCCAAAGACAGTGTATCACCACTATATCAACGCATTTACTTAGTTTCAAAGCTGTACAAAAACAAAAATATGTGATGTTTTTAAAGCTACGGCTGATGATGCTTTAGAAATAGGTAAGTCACAATTAATTTGTGACACAGATCTCTTATTACTCCAACATCTAGTGTTACCACTCTGTTGTTACAAAAAAATACTTTTATGATAAAAAAAACACTAGATTCAGAAAAAAACACTAGATATTACAAAAGCAAACTTACGCACAGTGACAACGTCCAGAAAATGCGTTGCAATGCCAAGCATAGACATTGTGCAACTCATTGTAAACTAGAGGCAAAGAAAATGGGAGATAGCAGCAACGTTTGTGCTTGTTTGCACACTACAGCCTACAGGTGACTGAAACTTTTAACACTTAAATGACCAATTAGAATCACCAAGTGTCAGTGACTTCGCAGCGCTTTTACTCAAAACAGATTACATTGTCTTGTGTACTTGTGTAATTTAAGATTTAACTAGGTAGAATTTTTAGCAAATTACAACTGAACTAAATCAAAAGGTCTCAATTAGTAATTACAGTTATTAAGTTAGAGTTACAATGGCCTAACAATGTCAATTTACACAAAATTTTGCCATTAATTACATTCATTCAACTCACTCATAAATAAAAACACTAGATAGCCATAAAAAAACACTAGAACACTGGATGAAATGAAAAAACACTAGATCTAGTAGAAAAACACTAGGAGCCAACATCTGTGAACATATTACGAAGACTGAAGTTCGAAGACAACGAAAACCTTCCACAGAATGAATCGACGTCGAACCGGNCANGACTCAAACAGAAAAACTATTTCATTTCTATANTCGATTTACATGCAGAGATGAACATGGATTTGGACTTGGATGNAAATCCNGCGGATTCGCAGTTTTTTGATGGATTTGGATCAGAGATGAGCACGGATCAGGACTGGATCAGAACTGAAGCCAATTTTTGCCGGATCAGGACTGGATCGGATTGACAAAATTTTTGTTTTTTAATGTGATTATTCTGGAAAAATCAATAATTTTAGTTGTGATCCAATTTCACAGGTTTGTTAAACGGAAGCGTATATTTTGCCATCAAATGCAAAAGATCTGCTGTGACTATTTTGCAATTCGAACTGTATCCACCATTGTTCATATATAACGTTGAGTTCCAGTAGCAACGTGAACATAGTTGAATGGTTAGTGTCTATGCCTGCTATGCGATTGTTCGTTGGGTCTACTCTCACCATTTCCTTTGGCTTAGCTTGTAGAGATTACATCTTTGATAGGAGTGCTTTTAATGCGCTTTTTCAAAAAGTTTAGGTTTAAGGTGTATCAGAGATGTACGGAGTCTGAAATTTTTCCTCCGACTCCACACCTGCTTTGGCAAAATATACTCCGAGTCCACTCCGATGCAGTTTTAAGTTTTGGACTCCGAATCCTGCTTGAACTCCAAAGTGAATGCTATAAACTTTTGGCAAGATCTCAACGACCGTATCCGGTTTTCGCTGTAAAAAGACTGAAAAACCGTCTCAAACGAAATTGCTGAGCTGTACAAAATGTGTGACCTCTTCTTTACATCATACATGCCACTTCTTTCTCAGATTAAAGAATTAAGGTGGCTATTAATTTTTTGTAACCCTATNCCTTAACCCTAAATCCTAACNGTTAACCTTAACCATAAACCCTAGCCCTCAACAGTAAACGCTAACCNCACACCTTAACCTTCAACACTAACACAAAACCCTAACCCTAAACANCTATCCCTAATCCAAAAGCTTAATTGCAAACCCTTTTCTGCTTTTCGAAATGTACATCACAAGGGATCCAAAAATTTTGCATACAATCTTGTGTAAGTACATCAAAAGGTAAATTAAATACAACGAAGGAGTGACTTGCACTGACAATTGTCTATTCACTTACCACTCGACCATATTGACCCTGGGTCTCAAACTCAAATAGCTCCGTGGACCAAATGAGGACTTAGAAGGTAACCCGCGGGCCACATTATGACCCTGACGCAACAATAGTGGTACCTGAACGTATTAGAAACAGCTTTCACATCTTATTTCCTGCGAAAGGTGTCATTAATTATAGGCAAATCATTTCTAGTCGTCTCTCACGTTTGCATTAATCAGTTCTAGCCGTCTAAGGAACTTGTTCACTGGCTAGCTAAACACTTAAACACCGCGGTGAATAAACTAAATAACGTAAATGTTATTCATTTCATTCATTTTCATGTTCGGTTTTCACCTATGGAGGGTCGCGGGGGCAACAGCACTAGGACTTGGAATACCTCACAGTCAACAGAAATTTCAGAAAGTTCTGCTGGCTCCACACCAAGACTAGACCAAGCCAGGTCGGAGATGCAGTTACTTGACCTAGGCCTTGGACGACATTTGGGCCGCTTTCCCGTGGATTTAACCAGCAGGATTTGCCTCACCAGTCTTACGTGGGCATTCTGGATACATAGCCGGACTAACGTAGTTGTGATCTCTCAATTCGGAGAATTGGTTCTACATTCGCGGTTCTGCTGATTTCACAGTAGCGCACTTTGTTGCGAAGTGTCACACCAGGGCCGTAATAAGGGTGGGACAATGTCTGGGGCGCCGAATCACGGGGGCACCGAAAAGTCCCAACAATGTCGCAAGTTTTTTTTTCAATACAGTACATTCACTCCCAAAAGAACTTAGGTTTGAACACAAACTTGTTTCTTGCCCCTGGCGCCACCTAACATCGATACGCCCGTGTCACACCGTGGATTCTTTGCAAAAATCCCATCTCTGGCGCTTGCACCGGAGTTAATATTCTTTCGGTCATTACCCAAAATTCAGGACCATAGGTAAGGATCGGAACAAAGACCGATTTGAAAACTGACAGCTTTGTGGTATTTGAAAGCTCCCATTTTGTGCCTACAGAGTGATAAAGCTCACGCAGAACTGCATTAGCTTCACCAACCCGTGTATCAATTTCCTAGCTCCACCTTCCGTCACTCGCAAATACCACTCCTAGGTGCTTGAACATCACCTCCTGCAGTGTACTGCCGCTCACTTGCAGCATACACTGCATAGGATTTGTAGAGAGACACAATACCTTGCTATTTTCAGTGTTAATTTTCATTCCGGCTCGGTCGCACGCAGCTGAAAACCGATGAGTGCATGCTGATGACTCTGTTGAGAAGATGCTAACAGTACCAAATCGTCTGCAAAAAGCAGCTGTTTGATGCTGCAGCTCCCAGCTGTGAAACTCTTGTACTCGGCTGTAACTGTCTATCGAAGTCATGTAGACCAGGCCTGCACAACACACGGCCTGCGAAAGCTATTCTTGCGGCCCGCGAGAGCTTTCTGAACTGTTGAAAATGTTGCAAAAGCTCGACCTCGAATAAGTAATTGTTGTTCCACAATTTCTTACATACTACAAAGAAATCTCCACATCGAAATCAAATAGACATTCGCAGCCCGTGGCAAATTAATGTTGATAATTTGGCCTTGAGAGCTTTCTGAATTGTGCAGGCCTGATGTAGGCTACACTATGAAAAACAGCNGTGCCAGCACACACCCTTATCGGAGTTCAGCAGCAGCAACGGTGAACGGTCGTGATTTNACTCTCCTGACACGGACACAAACTTCTGATCAGGAATACAGTGACTTGGCGGCCAGTAACAGCGGCCGTCAACCCTGTAGCCTACTCACGCACCACTCCACAAACCTTTCACGAGAAAACCGATCGTATGCTTTCTCGAATTCGACAAGGCAGGGGTAGACGTCTTTGGCATAGACCCAAAATTTTTCAAAATTTGCTGGAGAGTGAAATTTGGTCTGTAGTGCTAGGGCCGGGACGAAAACCGCACTGGGTATCATTCAGCTTTGATTCAATTATTTCGTGCCATCTTTTTTCAAGGAACATGGCAATATAAATGTTCATTATTTGAAAATTCCCAAAAAACATCTCGGGCCGCACAGAACGCCCTCGCGGGCCACATGTGGCCGGGGGGCCGCGTGTTTGAGACCCTGATATTGACAGTACAATAGTGATAATTTCTCCAACTCAGTTTTATATCTGCTAGAAAACTGGATGCGGTAACGGTATTTTTGTCCTTCGAAACGGAAAAAGAGAAGTGGTTGTTGAGATACTACCTAAGCTTTGTTATGTGAGCTAAATTTTATTGGCCAATAGATTTTCAACGTATTACCATGAACAAGAAATTGTACAAATCTTTACACAAATGAAACTCACCAACCCAACCTTATTTGCATCCAAGTAGTATTAAAATTATTGGGCTTCCTGTGAAGTAATTTTTCACATTTGAATTTTACATTATAACATGCTTTGTAAAAAAAATAAATAGACAAACGGACCTCATATTCAAATATGACTCCGGATCCACTCTGGCTCCGGTTTTTCCTTAAAAAAATCAACTCCGGCTCCACTCCTATTTTCCATATTCATTAAGACACCGGCCGGAGTCCACTCTGACACTCCGGCTTCTATACACCACAGATAACTGACTGACAAATTTTTTACTGTGAGTCCAATCCTGATTCGATAAAATTGAATCCGATCCAGTCCTGATCCGCAAAATTTTTGAAAATCATCACTCTGATCCAATCCTGATCCGCCAATATATGAAATCAAATATTTTGTCTCATGAAGCAAAATAACAACTGGAGCTGTTGTACCTTGAGCAGAAAAGAGAAGGCAAAATAGTTCCAACAGTGGTTTTGCCTCATGAGGCAAAATAGATATAGCCTTTATGGGCATTTCCAAAATTTCACAAGGACGTGTCCATTTGGCATCAAAAGCAAAGCAGTGCTCGAGTTATTTTGCCGTTAAGAGAATCCGAGTGATTGGATTGGTCAAGTGACAAGGACGATAGACTTGAATTAGCATACATTTCTTGTAACAAGACCTAAGTAAAACCTTGAACCAGTGGTTCTTAACCTGGGTTCGATCGAAACCCTTGGGTTCGTCGGGGCTGTTTCAGGGGTACAACGAAGGTCATCTGAAATATGACTAAGAATAAAATACTGCAGAATAAAATATAAACTGCTGAATGACTTAATTTCATTAACCCATTTCTACTTTCTGTTATACTGGGCAAAAATGGGGTTCGACAAAAGTTTGGATAACAATGAAAAGTGTTCGGTGTGTTTTTAAAGGTTAAGGACCACTGCCCTAAACCTAAAAACAAAAATTAAACCCAAAACCTAAATCCAAAACAAACCTAAACCCAAACTCCAAGCGCAGAACCTAAGCCCAAACCCAGAACTTAAACATAAAACCTATACCCAAAACTTAAACCTAATCTCAAATCTAAACTTAAAAGCTGAACCTAAGACCAAAACTCAACACCTAATCAATAAACCTAAACTTCAAATGTAAGGTAGTGCCTATTTTACCGGCAGTATTCTGGCCACAACAGATCGGCTGGAGTGGTTGGCAGTTCGACTCTCCCCTTGTTGACTTTTGTTTTATTTTTTGCTTCGCTTTTTTTCAGGCTCAGCTTAGGTGTTACCTTTAAGGGTGAGTGTTGTTCGGTTTGGATTAGGGTTATGTTAGAATTAGGGTTAGGTTAGCGTGCGGTGGGCAACCGCTACTTTATTAATAGCGTAGCTACCGCTCCCACTATTTAAATTTAATAGCGGCACTACCGCAGCCATTCCTGAATAAAAATAGTAGCGAGCTATCGCTACCGCTATTCGCTGCTGCTCCTTCTGTTGCACTTAAAAAAATTTGTCGTCTTGTTTTACAGACCTAGGATCTATTTTGAAAAACCTAACCCTGAAAAGTTTTTTTGTAAAAAGTTGTTATAGAAAAAACGTGATCTGAAAAAAATAGTCATTGAACAGTTATGATATAGGAAAAATCATTTAACAGTGCATGCACATGGAAATGAAACACAGACTGCAGAAATGCCCATATAGAGTCCATTTGGCTTCGTGAGTTGATTGTTGTAGGCTAGAAATCGCCTTTATCAATGCAAGTTTCGAGCTGTGTATACAGTACTGAAGAGAATGGTCAAGCAATAAAAGATCAAATCTGTTTGTCACAGAGTTTAATGCGCGTATAAATTGAGCCCGCAACCAGGGTGTGGGGAAAAACCGGTCTATTAAAGCCTCTCACGGAATTTTTATGAATTTTTTTAGATTTTCAAAAAAATGTTATGTTGATATAGGTTTAATGTGAAACCCCTGAACAAATTACCGACTACTTGTATTGCAAACTGAGGTCCTTGTTTCTGCATGGTTCAATTTATTCATGATAGTAGTTTTAATGTAGAACGTAGTTTATATGGCCTGCGTGCAAAAAATGGTTATTTAGATATTCGAGAGCGAATTGACCAACCACGGTTTCCCTAACATTCCAGCTTTTGAAAGTGCAGCCTAAGTATTTAATGCTTAAGTTTCAAAGGTGTGCAGTGCGGATTAAGCAGCCGGCATCAGCTCTAAAAAAATAAACCTAACTTCAACAATTAAAACCTCTCGATTTGCTGTGAAAGCTTTCGAGGAATCTGCCCACGGGTCTGTTTTTATGTTTTTGCGATGATTTAAACTTGCACATATCTGTAGGCATATTCAAGTTGCGGGTTCCCACAAAGGTGACAAGCAAGCGAATCAGTCGAGCTAATTAT
>JGI24021J15306_10007980_pt1 | contig 12965 bp, 10 predicted proteins | sample Ectturendosymbi1_FD_15306 | JGI IMG/M metagenome (IMG submission 15306) | reverse complement strand
GCAGATGATTGGCCGCCGCTGGACGACGTCGACGACGAGCGGCCCCATCTCGTTGGATTAAGATTGTGGAAGAACGAGCTGGCTGCAGAGCGATTGCTTGCGCCGCCGTGAGCTGCACAATGTCGAAAGCAAATCGTGAAGTTCGGGGACTGCTGGCAAGCTCGCAAGTCAGTTCGGAAGCTCCGCGTCATACAGACGTGAACTCGATCATACTTGGCTGGAATCACTCGAATATAAAAAGGAAGAAAACACGTGCACTGCAGCGTGCTTAAAGAAGAGAGCGAAGCGCTTCACAATTTAGATTTAGAGCTGTGAACAAAGTTAAAGCCCTGACCAGAGGCTGCAGAAACAGCAGTGGCAATACTTTCAGTCTTAAGGTAACGTCGCGGACAAACACCAGCATGTGATATACGATACACAATGCGGGAACAGGATGCTTTGCCTGCCATCCGACTGAATCTTTGTTGATTGAGTCACAGGTCGAAATATCAGAGCGCATGACCAGCCATTATACTGCATGCGTTTCGTTCGCACTGTGATTTGCCCGGGCTGTTTTAGCAATATGAGTTGAAGATCAAAACCTAAACAAAAACTACTCAACCATTTAAGTGCGGAAGAGCGCAATCTACAGAACAATAACAAATCACATTTTACATCATACCTCACAGCAGCCTAGCAGTTGAGTCACTGCGGCCTGATATTAATCACAAGTGTTTCGTTTCATTTATTTCGTTCGATGGCTAACGAGGGTAGGCCGAAGCCTGAAAAGTGTCATCACCCCACACCTTAACACCTGGTAAGCTGAAGCATGTCGAGGCACAACGCGAAATAAAACACAGACGGACAAATCAGAAGCATTTACGATTAAAATAACACAAAACAGAGCACAAAAATGAATGAGCTGCATCACAAGTGCTATGAGAACAAATAATTATGTAAAATCATACTTGTAAACCCAAATATACCTACGAAAGGTCCCATGGGTAGCTTAGGGTGGCCAAACAGAAACAGGTCGGTCGGATCTGTTGTGTCAAATGCTTCAAGCAAAGAATTAGAAAAAATGAAGCTGTTTCCTTCAATTAAGGTTTTGTAAACATCGGGTATCAAGCGCTGGTGGGATTTCTGAATTAAGCGAGTGAAGCGACATGCAAAAAAGATATGTTTTACAGTAATAAAAATAAACACCCACGTCAACAATCTGAATTACCATCGATTTTGAGAGGGTTGTTGTGACCCGGGCGAATCATGCATTCACAGCCACGAAGTTTCTCGCGGATTGAAACCGAGTAAATGCCATACAGTACCCAGATCGTCACAATTAAAAACGAAACTATTGGAATTGCCAGGGACTGAAAGTTTCAAACTTATTGAGAGAGTCCCAAAAGCTTTGAGAAGAAATGAGTTAATTAAGTCCAAACCGCGCAGAGTAGCTACGCTAGCTATGTTCAACCCAAACGGCTTACTGAGCCAAATATTATATCACTATCTCGACCAGGGCCGCACATTGAATGGCATATTAATGAGGGCCGCACCCTGAACAGCTTAACTGATCTCAGCAAACTAAATTTAGCTTAAGCTGATGTACTGAAAGCGTTCGAATCCTAACTGCAATGTTAAAAGACGTGATGAAGTGGCACTGAGGACAACCTGCATCAAAAATGTCGAATTCAAGATTATCAAATAAGGACAGGTTGTCAGTATGCAGGATACTTTTACTACAGCGAAGGGCCGCACAAAACCGTCGACTGGGCCGCGGATTCGACATAGCTGAGCTAGACAGTTCTGAAAGGTTGAGTGCCGTAATTCAGTCCATGTTTCCAACAGTTAGGGGTCGTTAGATAATATCTTTTGTGGAGTGCTTGGACATTTCGAAGACCATCATAGGATAGTGTCATCCGCATAAATAGCAGTTGAAGAATTTATACTGGCGCCGTTATCGTTAAAATGACACCAGTACAACAGTCACCTGCCACCGCGTCCTGTACCGGGTGGCAATTGTCACAGAACGGATGGCTATAGACCTAGAACTCATTAAAATATATCAGAAAGCGAAGGGCCAAGCATCGAACCGTGTGGTACCCTGCAATCGGTATTGAACAGACTGCAACAAGCATTGGCCAACGTAGCAAATTGGAACCTTCTGGATGCATAAGCGTGGAGAGAGATAGGAGCCAGCAACGCACAATTAACGCAATTCGAAAACAGAGCCGAATGAATTACTTTTCCAAAAGCTTTTGAAACATGGAAGGCAACAATTCATGATGAGCAGCCATTGTTTTTAGCTGAGTTGGTGGCAACTTCCCACAGACTGGACAGTTTAGAATGGTGCTTGCGAAATCCGGAATGACGGCCCAAAAGTACGTGATGATTTAAGATGGAAATAAAGATGTTCATGTAACAGTTTGTCAAATCACAAGTGGTCAAAGCTATGCACGTAAACCGGGTAGAAGAAACGTAGCTAATATTATCATCAGCATTGATAAACGACCAGCGGCAAATTCAAAGGCAAACACTGATCTTGTCATACTTCTACTTTGCACGACTACCAGTGAATTTCCCGCACACGAACCCAGTTCGTTGTTCATATTCATGCAAGTAACCCATTGCACAACACCGCAATAACGCAGAAATGTCAGCAGGACTACGCTTTTTACTGACCTGCTTTGCTTCTTGGACCGGTCGGCGTGTCGGTCGTCTCATCGTGGCTGCTCATCGCAGCGGCGAACGCCTTCGCTTTGGTGAGTGGGGGGGAGATCACCCGTTCGGTTGGAAATGGTCCGCTGAGTCGATTTCTGCGCAACCAACAGGCGCTGTGAACGTATTTTGACTACGAAGCGAGTGTGAACCCACGAATCTTCCTTGTGTATTTGTGGAAATGAAGTGCATCCAAACCGATCGAGCGCCAGTGCCTTGATAAGGCGACAGTTGGAAACCTTTATAATGGGATGCACGCAACAACGCCGAACAGCGGGGATTTGATGCCGTGCAGATAAAAACACTGGTTAACGGCATATACAGTAGTAAAAGATATACGCACTCACTGCAATCGTAGCATGCTGTGCAGTGCTGAGCAAGCGAAGGCTTCCTTCAGTTTGCCAAGAGGAGGAGATGAACACTAACCTGTTCAGCTTGTTCGGATCTTCTGGAGTGGTAGTGGACGACGACAGCCTCTTGCTTGTGCTTCGTCTAGTTGGAGGGTATTTCCTTCGCAGTATGTCCGAAAGTCTCCTGCAAACGTTAAAAAATTAATTGATCTGATTGTGGCTGTGCTGCTGCATTGATGCTTGCTGCAACGCATGCCGCTGTTTTACCGCCAGGCATTTTCGAACACGCTCAAGACACACAACAGCAGCCAACAAAAGGAAAGACGTTGAAAGAGTTCGCCCATGATAATAATGCAACATCAGACGGGACAGCAGCTACCGCAGACTGACAACCAGACTCATCAGTCATTTAACATGCAGATGGCAACTCAGTGAAAAGTCGACAGATCAACGTCCGCAGCTCAACGGCAGGACGGAAGGGTTTTGCAGCACATGGAACAAAATGAAGGGCATCACGAGCAGAATCGATAATTAGCACGCATTTCCAGGTTCTATGACGCACTCACCACAACACCTTGCGCAATCCTGACAAAGAGACGCGATTCTATCGATATTGCAACGGTACAAAGTGTAACACGCTTCATGCTTTTTTTCGGTCATGCAGGAAGCACAAGCGACACGGGTAGTTCCGCAGTAACATGCGATTCTTACCGATCAATTCCAAATACTAACGGCGTGCGGCAAATGATACTTACCTGAAGCTAATCTCAGCATTGCGGAACACAAGAAAAATATAGTAAGCATTGGTATCACTCCTTTTAACAACCGAACAATATCAAACTTCAAAACCTGTTTAACGGCAATAGTCGGTTTGAACAGTATTCCAACTCACCCTGGCATGGGATCTGACGGCGAAGGTCCAGTGCTGCTTGGACCCCCTTCAAATACAGGGGTGTTCATCGAGGATGGACTAACAGGTTCACTTCCAGCTACGGGAGATTCCCCATGGTTGGTGCCAACGACTTTGTGGTTGGGATCTAAAAGCTTTTCAACCTTTGAAGAAGTTGATGTTGGGTTATCAATTTATTGCAAATCAACGCTCATGCAAATCAACAGCAGTGGCTCATTTCCTACATTAAAATACTTCAAACAAATATCTTGCAATGTTTAACCAGAGCATCCTTAGTGAACTCTGTCGCGTTAAAAGGATATCAGCCATGCAGTTACCAAACGGCCGTGTATTTAGTGAAATCTTTGACCGCAACCACGCTTTGGTGCTCCATTAAAGATTAGATAGTGTTGATTGGCAGGTGAGTGGTAACAGTTTTTGGGCTAACAGAGACCAGGTGTTAAAACATTTCACAAACCTGATGAGTGACGCCCTCTCGCAAGAAATAAACTCTGAACACGTCTGGCAGCTTGTTCATGAGGATCATTGCCATTTGCAAAGCTCCCACCACGACCTTAATATCGTAGCTCGACAGCATCGACGCAATGTGACTGCAAAATAACACGGAGTCGGCTTTCATTGTCATATGACAGGAAGCACCGTTATGGGTGCGTGTTTGTCCGAGAACAGTTCGTCGTCCACAGCTGCGACACCAACCAACCAACAAAATGGGCAGAGAAACGCGAGCGTGCAACACGAAAAGATATCAGTTGTTGCTCCAATGCCTCTCAGCATGGTTTTCCGCCACACGTGCGCACCACTGAAAACCAGAGCGACATGTGGCGGTGCAGGCTCAGCTGGCAACGACCGAAAGAGAGGTGCTCGGTGGACGCGGGTAAGCTGCGACCAAACAGCAAGTTGTTTACCTTGACACAGACAGGTTCTTCAAGACCTCGTTGAGCAGATCGGGATCAGCGTAGTAAACCATCCTTTGCACGGCGCGAAGACACTTGTGCCTGACTGCCGGGGAGCCCGCGGACGAAGCGTACACCTTCAAGATGGCAAATCGAACAAGTTCAACAACGAAAGGCAAAATGCTTCGCTCGACACGGCAGGTAAAAGACTGATGAAAGTTTGACAGAACAAACGGCAACATTAACCTAGTAATTGGCAGGATACGTTTTCAAGAAGCACGTTCTGAGCTGCACTGTTGCAAATGCGATCACGATAACTGGTCCTGCAACAGCGATCGATGTGATGTGAATGGCTCGACATATCTTCCCGCAAGTACTGTTGGTGTTTCACGGTTTTGCATTACATCTAAAGCTCACCCACACAGCAACAACAATTATTCAATTTTCAGGTTTTTGACAACAGGTGCATGAACAAACCTCATACAGCAAGCTGAAGAGCGATCGAACGAACTGTGAAATAACTTCCCTGTCCTCCTTCACAAGCGACACCCTTGCGTCGGCCAGGCTGCTCTCTGATTCAGTCTTCACGATCTGATTGTCTGCACCGACATCGACGATCGCGCGCATGTAAACAAAAAAGAACACCATCGGTGTCGGAATGCAGAACTAAACATTCAAACCGCAAACGAATCCGTAATTCGCAACTCTGTGATGATGTAATTATACCGCAACATGACTGTTCTTAGCGAAGAAGGAACAGTTTTGTGCAATATGTCGAAAAAACTCTTTACGGTCTGTTTTCATCAGATGCAATTTTGAACATGCTTTATTCATGTATATCGCAATAGCACCGAACCTATACACACAACCATTCATTACAACACTAATATTTTATCCTTCAAGGCTCTGCTTGACTTGACAAACTTCAATTGTGATTTTTTTTAGAAGACGGACCAATAATAATGCCGCATCGTATCCATTTAACAACTGACCACGTCATAACATAAATAAGTAATAACGAGACCATACAGCTGATACACAAACCGCTAACAATGTTATCAGATGACCAAGACCAATCACAAGCAGCCAGACAGTTGCTACGTTTCAACCGCTCGCGCGACGACGCAACGCCGTCAGCCTGACAAGTGACGTCGACCAACAATGGCGATCGAGCAAAAGCTTTTTTTAGGCGAAGACCCGGATATTCACTCAACACAGCCACCACATACGTGGGCCAGGTGGGTTTGGCCAGCTGGCCATCAATAACGAACCGAGTACCATCGTTTGTTGACCAGAAAGCTGTTGGCCATCCTGGCTACACTTCGATTTAAACGATTTATACCTGCTATGTCCAACCCAAATAGCTTACTGAGCCAAAATTATGTCACCTCTTGAGCAGGGTCGCATATTGAATGACATTTGATGAGGGCCGCACATTGAATGGCTTGCTCTGATCTTAGCAAACTAAATTTAGCTTTCGAATCTTAACCGCAATGGTAACAGACGTGATAAGGTGGCACTAAAGATCACCTGCATCAAAAATATCAAATTCCAGATTATCAAAATAAGGACAGGTTGTCAGAACATAAGACACTTTCACTACAGCGAAAACCTAAACTGGGCCGCACGAAGCCTTCGACTTCGCGGGTTGGACATAGCTGATTTAGACAAACACGGCTTGCAGTCGGGCAACTGCACTCAGGTCGTCGAAGCCGCAGCCAAGTCAGCGATCGCCTCAAACGACATTACGAAGCTGCTTTTTTTTGCTGTGACATTTCGGTCATTTGTCCCGTAATAGTATTAAAACTGACTGTAACAGTATCTACTAGCCTGCCTTTTCGTACATTATGACCGAATTGTCATAATTTTTTTCGGTCATTTAAAAAAAATTTGGTCTATGACCGAAAAAAACCCTGTTACTAAGGCATCTCGTGAACATTACTTGGGCCGTTAAGGTATGGCAGGCTAACGATATATCGAGAATTCCGATAACCACGCCGTGACCGGCTCCACGATTAAGCTGCGACTTGCAGATCGATGATATCGAGGGAACTCGGCTGCCTGGGAACTGCGTTTTGATTTGATATGGAAGAGCACGCAAAAAGATAGAGGTAAGTGCGAATGGCGTCAGCGGTACGGCTACAGACGGCTGGGAGCGCACGGCAGCTGGCCGCTCTTAGGTGATACACTGTCAGCTAACGTTTTCTGATTTGCACTGAAAACGCAATGACGCTTAAATTTTTTGACCGGATCTTTTACCTGGATCTCTCCTTTCCGGTTGTCTCCTGATAGCTCTGGTGTGGTTGGTGTCTTCGTTTATTTGCTGCATCACCGTAAAATCGAGAGTGTAAACTCTTCCTTGAATCATTAGACTCGCTTCGTGGTCGCCGTTGCGATGCGCTTCTTCAATCAATCTGCAGCCAATAAAGGAAAACACAACTGAGCGCCTTGCCACGTTACGGCGACAGCGACCAAGTCGAGCGCGCTAATCTTCTGCAAGCGTTTGCTACGGTGTCGGAAAATACTTCACCAGTATTTTGTGAAGTTACTTGCAGACAACTTGAAGTGACAAAGTTACACGTACAGTCAACGGCTCAAATCAGGCACGCGGCTTGAACATGGCCGATCTGTAGTGTGTAGCAAATTTTTACAGCAAACGTGGTCTTATTGAGGCATACGCACGCAATTTCACTGCTCATGCCACACCTTTTCACACCGCATATGTTTCTACGTTTCCGACTCGCGTCTGATCACGAAAACCTGACAAGGTTAGCATCACCTCTCTTGGTTCGAAGCGCGTCGTCGCGAACTCACCCATTATCTTGCTTCGTGTAAGATTTCCAAGTGCCATCGTCTGCGCGCCACTGCCACGCGGGGGCGCTGTCGGCCACCGAGCGATACTTGCTCTGCTTGAGAATGCGGTCGACGCTGAACATCGGGTCGTCATTCGGCAGACGCGGCATCAGCTCACTGGGAACAAAGCGATTACGTGGAGAGGCCAGATTTCAGTCGAAAGCGTGTCGGACACGACCACTTAATACGGGTTTGCCGCTTACACGATGCGGCGGCGCGGAGAGCGCGCGCGATGGCAGGCGTTCCCATGGCGCCGAGGAACTACTGCAGCAGATGTTTTTGTCAGTATCGATCACAAAAAACTAATCAGCTGTTGCTGCTGCTGCTGCTGCTGCGATGAGAACATAGCGCAGCACGCTGCACGAACAATGCAACGGATATTCGCGGCGAGTTCCGACAAACAACGGAATATGGACCGGCTTGCAAACACCCTGCTGGAGCGCTTGAGTGCAAGCCAAGAAATGGTGGAACTGTCGATTTACGCTACACACAATAGTTGCGTTTCGAAACACTAATAACACAATATTAGCTACAGAAGCTGAAAGCGCTTGGCTCAGTTGGAGTTCTTGGCGTATATTTTAGAACGGTGTTTAGTGTGCATACAGCATTATGAAATATTAAAAAATCGTTGAACAAGATTTGCTCGTAGAGCGTCTTCGATCCTTATAATAGCATTAATATCGTTAAGTTTTCAGCGCTACTGACGCAGAAGCAAGAACAGATGCTGCAACGCGTTGTGTCAAACTTGAAGTACTTTCTCATCCGCAGCGGTTTTGATAAGAGGCAACTCACCCAATCAGAGAAGTAATTTCGTACAGTTCCTGAGGACTTCTCGGCTCCAGTTCCACTTGTTCGTTGTTGTTCGCAGCCCCGCACAACAAGTATCGGAGCGTCTCAGCGATGTCTGCTCGAAAAGGTAACAAACCAACGGCGAATTGAGCGTTGATTTTGGATGAGTTGCGAAGTATAAGCAAATTTAGTTGAAACGCAACAATTTCATAAAGTTTGAAAAAATTAAAGAAACAAAGCTTCCGGTAAGCTTGGTTAGACTTTCATATGATACTATATAGCGCGGATAACGCCAGTAGCGCGTCACTGATCGGACTTAATATGCAGTTTTCGAGCAAATCGAATCGTACTTTGTCTGACGAGTTGAGTAGCGAGGTCGGGACAGGACGAGCAGAGCAGACACATGGTCCTGATCACCATCACGAATGTGTTGCTGCCGATCAGCTGCGGAGTAACTACCAGAAGGCTCTGGAATGCGGTCAAAGTGCAATAGTTTATGCGTGTTCGATAATAAAAGAGAAAAACACATCGTACGCACCAAAGTTTCATACGGTAGCGGCATACCATACATTTGCGATTAAGCGACCAACAATGTAATAGAACATAGTTTGAATACTTTTAGCAAATTACTGCACATAAAAAAGCCATCATATTGTATTACCAACGTATTTTTCAACAGCGTATTGATGGCATGTCAATAACAGATAGCGCGTTTCTGCAGCGCAATATGTTGGAGGGATAATCGTTTGTAAAAATCGAACTTATTTCGGAAAATATTCATGTTGTCAATCTATTGCATTCAGAGGCGCTCAAACAAGCTGAAAAACGCATTCAACCAGCCAGAAAGCAAAAGAAAACCTTGAACGCTTTAACTGATCAACTTAATAGCCCAGCAACTGTATATCTAACATGACTGAATCTATTATGTCAAATTATTCTTCCCTCTCGACAATCATAGCTCAGAATATATTAGAAGCACAACCTCGAACGAAAATTACTACAGAAAAAACAAGTCGCAACAAAATCCTTTCCGATCGAACCCAAGTTAGCCACCTGGAAATTCTCTAATAACCCATCGCTGGCAATCTTGCGCAAAATGCTCTCTTCGTTGCGATAGTTCTCCACCAGGCGAGCAAAGCAGAGGCAGACACTTTCAACGCATTTCTTGTCCTGCGTAAAACAAAAAAAGTTGTGTTGCAGAGCATCAATTGCTGATACGGACAAATTGGGAGAGTGGTGAGGACAGTAGGTAGATTTACAAAAACTAACACTAGTTCACAGTCAACACGCTTAAAGCGATAAGACTCGAGAAAGACACGCACTGAAATTCATCAACTTCGTTGCACAGTTCACAATTACGAGTAGGGCTGCTTTCACAATTGGAAATATGGGAGTAATTAAAGCCTGTTCGAGCAACGGCATTTGAGCACATACAAAAAAACTTAACCATGCAGGTAAGTGATATTGCAAGATGTAAATTTCCAGGTTTCTACTAAACAGCTATTGTTTATAGTCACAAACGGAGATAGCTCCAGAAGTCCGTATTACTGTGCCAATGTTCATATAGGCGTGCGGGATATTTTTGACAGGGAAGAACGGACAGGAAGAAACCGTTCGCCCGTAACGTGGATACCCCAACTTCAGACGCTAACCGTTGATATTAGTTTCTCCCAAAAACAGTGCGGTTGTCGACCAAGTCTTGCAGAAAAATTCGTATATTAGTGGCAAAAAAAGAGCAAACAAGGCCATCTTTTGGCGGACCACAAAACCAAGTTTGCTTTTGTTTTGGAAAAAGCAAAATGCACCAAGAAAAGGCCATTACTTCACTTTTCTCAACTCCTCATCGCCATTGTTTGGAATTACGCGGAAACTTTAATCGGGTGGCACTGCCCTGATTTAAGTTCTTACCTCGAGAAAGTCAATCGCCATCACTACGAAACCATTTTCTTTGCTCAAAAGTTCAACTGACACTAATTTTCAGTTTTCACACCGCTACTAAGAGCGGTCGCCCTTCCCAACCCTCAGGACCGTGCATATGATCAACATACAACACTACGTAAAAACTGCAATTCAATAAGCGGCTACATGCAAAGCGAAGCCAACCGCATTAATCAATGTTGTTTTTCTCAACAAAAAATTATTCTGATCAGTAAACGTTCAAGAAAAAAAAACAAAAAAACACAAAAGCGATTGAATAAGTCATCTGAATACAGCGACAAAGCACATGCAGTGATATAGCCAGCACGAGCTGGCTCCGTACTTCGCCAGGTAGCGATGGACACAAGCAGGACTCATTCAACAGATTTCTAAGCGTCAAACGGGAACACGACGAGAGAAAAGTGAACTTACATGGTGAGTGAGTCTTTGGACGAGCAAGGGCACCGAACTCCCGTAGTATTTTTCGAATTCCGACATTAGGTTGTTGGTGGGTAGAACCGAGCAGCAATTGGCGGCGACCGTGAGTGCGTTGCGCTGCGCCGGCAACGAGAAGAAGTCAAGGTAGAGAAGGCAGGACGACAAGCCGCTGGCGCGCAAGATCGAGCCTCCGTGACGACGAGACAGCATCTCCAAGGCTGTGAGCGACTGCTCTGCCACATCCATGCACTGGATGCTTTGAAGCTGGCGAAGAAATTCAAATCAGTTCCGAGACCGAATAAGCTGCGACGGTGCTTTCGCGAAAGACACGGTTCATGCGAAGATTTAGACACATACATAGGTTCTGTTGGGAAAAACTTTCGATCGAACGATTATATCAGCTGCAAAGCAAGCGCTGGCTTGTGAAAGGAAGACAACTGGCTAATTTGGACACTGCTTTTATCATCATACGAATCCGCAAATGATGCCGTGTGTGTGAACTCTGAAGGACATAGAGATAATTCTTTTCCCCGCAATGCCAGCACAACAGATCTACCCTTTGCTTTTTAATGAAACAGAGAGTATTGCACAGAATGCAGTTAATAATAATAATCATAAAGACAGAACGATCAATAACACTTATTCGAAATCTGAATCTAACAAACGGCACGGGAAGCCACAGCCAGAACAAAAAAAGAGCCGCAGCGGCTGAAAAATGCAGCGATGCTTACCGGACGCTGGGAAATTACACTTGTACGAACCTTTTGCAAGAACTCGGGCACGGCGTCGACCACAACCGCCGATGATCGAGGAAGCGCTTCCATCATATAAGTCAGCGCGCGGCATGCGTGGTTCATGATGTCGAAGTTGTGCTCCATCTGCAACACACACGAAGCGCCGTGTTGTCTTGCAAAAGAGCGCGACGACACAAACTGCCGGTACACACAGGTGCCGTTCATTGGCTGGTGTATTTTCTGGCTTCTTTTCGCACCGAGATTGCATTTCAACCATTGCCTGTCTAACTTGGTTGATAGAATTTGAAGCGGTGGATACTTTTTCTTCATTGCTTCAAATGCGTCGATAAGCGCTCGACACCTTTACTGTTAATATTTTTTAACCGAGGTGCGATACCGTTGGAGACAACCACGCAAACTGATAGCTTTTTTGGCAAGAGCTTGTATACGTCGCGTGAAGTATTTCAGTAATTTGACCAGACCTCTAGCGTTCCTCAGCCGACGACGCGGGACAAAGCCCTGACCTCCACCCACACTGCTTTGGAGGTTTATAAGCGACGGACTAATTCGTTGTGGCGGAGACTGCTTTGAAAGATGATGACCTTGCAGTCAATATCGGGAGTTCGAACTTTCGAAATAAAAGCAATGCAGACCGAGCGCGCGAATGCAAGAAACATTGATTCAACACTCAACCTCACAATGTACTAAAGCAGAAGGACCTAGCAACCGTATTGGTGTGAAAGGTAATGCAGCGCTACTAGGGCCTCGCTGGTTGATTCATGAAATATTTTACAAGCAATTTGAAAAACGCGTTGTGACGTACTGCCAGTCGTCCTCGTGGAAACAAATGTTGTAAGGGCAGAGCGCAGAGAACACCACCTGCATTTTGACGTTTCGTACTAGCAACAAACACTATCACCGTGCAAGATACCAGTTGAAGAGTCGAGTGGACGAAAAACGTTTTGAAACTGGTTTGAAGCAGGACGGCCGCCGATTGGGAAATGAGCGCGATTCTCACGACACGCAGCACTCAGGCTTACTTTAAGTAAGGTGGTAAGAGCAGGAACTACGGCTTTGATTGGAAAACCAGCAAGTGTGTCTTCGTTGCCCATGACGAGCAGTTGGCACATCTCGATCACTGACTGGAGCTGGCGAGACTCGTCTCCGGTGGCTTGCATGCCTTGCAGGAGTTGCTGGGCTTTCGAATCTGTTGAAATACGACAGCGTTGGAAGAAAGCGAGAAGGTCATCGCTTTGAAAGGGCGTCGATTGTTCGATTTTTCCCAAGCGTCTGATCCAAACCGAAAAAGGATCGAAAACGCAGCAGCAGCAGCTCATGGTTTGTCAGTTGAGAATGAACGAACCGGTTTAACAAGGAAAGAGATCTC
>JGI24021J15306_10007979_pt1 | contig 12967 bp, 10 predicted proteins | sample Ectturendosymbi1_FD_15306 | JGI IMG/M metagenome (IMG submission 15306) | reverse complement strand
GGTCTAACAAAGACACTTTTCCTCTGGAGATAACACACGTGCGCGATGACGTATGCCAGAGAGAAGCCATGCGATTTAAACAGAGCGTAACAGTTCACGAAAAATCAAGAGAGGCCGAGCCTTTCAACATAAGCTAGAAAATTTGTCCAAGTGTTTAATTTCGATCAAATAGACCAATTAGCTTAACTGAAAGAAAATTTGTTTTACAAACAAACAAAACATTGGAAGCGTGCAATGAAGCCAATTTCTAGTTATTCCTTGTTCCAAACACAACTTTTTGTTGGTGGGACAGTTCGTCAATTCTCCCTTTTCCTGTCTCATAGATCTTCAGTAGATATCAACATTTGCGGAAAACAGAATTTCAGTAATATCACGGTGATTGCCAACCTTGCACCAATGAGTCTCAGATTATTATTTGAGGAATGCTGAAATTCGTCTTCTGTATTTAGAAGTCTTATCCAACTTTAGAAAAGGAATGAACGAAAAAAAGGACTGGAAAGTACTTTTTTTCCACGTATCATCCACGTCTGTGGAAAGAGTAACTGCGACAAACGCCCAACGTTACTCTTGCAACTAGCTAATGAAAGCTGTTTGTAGCAGCTGCCCTCTGGCTACTTTCGGAAACCGCAAAAACCAGTACCTGATAAAATGGGCTGAATTGCAAATGGTGTTGTGAAAATGAGCAAAAAATTCTGCAAAAGAAGATTGTGCAAAACACTTCTGAAAAAGTAGACTTTCTTAGAAACGAGTTATTGAAATTAGAATGTATCTAAGACAATGAATTTACTGAAAACAACTAAACGCCTGAAATCGAAAAATGGGAGTAAAATCTTTGTCTATGTCAAAAAAATTATTGTTCGCTGAATTTCTTTCGTTGTTTCCTTTTATAGCCATGGGCACAAAATAAAATCAATAAAATGTTTTTCTTTACTTACAGTTGAAAGCACCGTCCCTCGTAAGCAATGCAAAATTAGTGTTGAGGTCTTTCTCAACAGGTCCTGCGGAGGATCCTTCACGTTCTGTTGAGTTAATGACGTACGTAAATGTTTTCTCTTGCACGTATGAGAAGGCTTAAAGTAAATAAAGTGCGACCTTTTACGAAGTATACACTATTGAGTTTCCAAAATTTGAAAAACAATGCGTACAAGCAGGGCCGGCCTTTAGCCGATTGGACCGATTGCTTCCAATCGGGCCTCGCGTCAAAGGGGCTCCGCGCTCCACCTACATAAACTTCACTTTCTATCGAAGCTGTTTGTGTAGTACCGGCGCGGATCCACAGTATTTTTAAAGTGGGAGCCGTTACCAACGAAAATGAAAGTGAACTGCGCCGTTCGCAACACCCTTAAAATCTTCATAATTTGTTCTGTACTCGTAATAATGCTTATTGTTTTCCGATAATGTGTAGCATAGTTTTTTCAAGAGCATCTAGTTACGGCAGACAGAGTTTAAGTTTTGAAGCTCATTAAGTTGTAAGCGTTTTGTATTTTAGAGGTCATGTTTCAGTAGTAACTGCTACTTGTTTTCTGAAAGTTAAGTTTAGTTCGTAAGCACAAATGTTTGCTGCTTAATCAGTATTTAACGTTATTCATTTTTCCTCTCGTACAAGTCTGATGAGATAGCCTTGGATTGGCGAAAACCTTTAAAAGGCACTTCGTTTCAATCATGCCAACTGAATAGTTGTTTCAGCAGGACCGTCGCCAGGATTTTGCAGCAGGGGGACCAAAAATCACAATGGGGGGCCACAATTTTTAAATATAATAGAGGATATATGCAGCAACCGGGAGGCCAAACATAAAATGGGGGGCACCGATTTTAAATGGGGGGCGGGCACCACTGGCCCCCCGCTGGCGACGGCCCTGCATTACAGGTGGGCAAAAACAACGGTTCCTTAAAGTGTTAAAAATAACGGTTCCTTAAAAAGTGACAGACACAAGCGCATATGCTTTGTGAGGAAATGGAAACATTTAAACCAATTCTGCCAACCGAGTTTCGAAAACCCATGAAATTGTTTGAATATCTCGCACGCAATAACAGGTACACCCCTTTCCCTCATTTGTTTACAGTCCTCAGGGTTTACATGACCATTCCAGTGATCGTGGCATCAAGAAAAAACGAGTTTTTCTAAGCTCAAAGTAATTAAAACCTATTTGGGTTTTTCAATCCAACCGGAGCGCCTTAATAGTTTGGCATTTTGTCCATTGGATCCAAAATTAGCATGGGATTAAACATGGACAAAATGCTGAAAGACTGCTGATATTAAAGCACAAAACATAAGTTTCACTTGGCAAAGGCAACGTTTTGTAACGCAGGTTACAATAGTCAGAAGTGCACCGATTTGGTTCGTGTGTTCTCCCGTTATTGTTTTGCTTGGAGCTGACTTGCCTGTTTCATTCGGTATTGTCAATATTGTGCATCATTATAACACAAGGTTGCACTGTAGTTTTATTAGGATGTGCTGTTGTCACGCTTTTTCGTTTGCTGATGTTTTGTAGTTAAGCTGCTATATCTTTGCTGGCTGATCATATCAAGTAGTGTTGTTAATTCCTTTTCACACATGACCAATTGGCTGTCGTACCTTGCGAAAGGTACCTGACCAGAGAAAAGGTATTGAATGCAGTAACTCTTGGGTTTATTGGGTGTTACAAAGACATCCGGTGAAGTCTGCTGGAGATCTGAAACTTGGGGCATGCATCCAGATACCCCTAGCTTGTATCGCCCCATCAGGCCTCGCTTTTTAACATTACCAATTTCTATCATTGTGATTTGATGTCCACCTCAAAAATTTCCGCAGACGCCACAGAGCGGGGTCCGCGAAAATTCTTCCAATCGGGCCCCGCACCTGCTAAGGCCGGCCCTGCGTGCAAGATTGACCAACTCCCGGAGAACTTTAGGTCCTAACAAGCAATCATCGGAATAGGGCGAAATGTCCGAAATTTGGCAACTGCCAAATGTTCGCATTCCTGTAATTTGTTTGATTAATTTTTCATCTCCATTAGGCTTCATATTATACATCGTAAAGTATTGCTGTTTTTCTGCATAATTGTATTAAATGTGCGTTATATACTTGGGCATATAGTGGGCTAAATTTAGTCTTGACCTTGCCTTTTATTCTGACCAAACGCTAATCATGATAGAACAGCCGCTATTTTCAAATAGACATGCAAATATTATTAAACGTCTTATTCCAATCATTCCAATTTTACATCCGTAAAAATAAAACTTGTTAGAAGCTTTCAGAAGAAATACTCTTAACTAACTAAGTTTTCTGATTGAAAGCCGCATTCAGGTTGTTACGTTAACAAAAACTCTATTTGATTTGGCATATGCGTTGCAGTGGTGGATGCGAGACTGAAGCTACGTCTGCTAACCAAGCTCTCCTAAGAAGCCTATCGTTGGCAGGAAACGGAGCATCCAACTCGCTGAAACTGGAAATTTCCGCTCATTTTTTTCAAGGCAGTTCTTCCACCCGGCTTCAATTTGAAATAGTGATATGCATTGAATCAGCTGGAGTTTCGTGCCAACCGACGGTAGGCTAAATGAAGTATCACTCAGCATGGGCGCCTGCAGGGGGGCAAAACGGGCATTTCCCCCCCTGGAAAGTCCTGCCTTATAGCACCATGGTTTATTATTCTAAGCTAAAATCTAATTACTTTCACCATTGTTGAGAGACTTGACACCACTTAACAAGTTCACAACTTCCTTCGGGGCTGTCTGCAGGATCGATGTTCAAATGACGTGGATACCGCATGCGCATCGGAAAGCAAAATAAGACAAGCGGATGGAATACCTTAATTTTTTACACCTTGGAGAACTAACTTGTTAGTGAGTGTCGGCCAGAGCACACGCCAAAGAATCAATTATTTTTATGTCAACGAAGCAATTTCAATGAGTGACCACAGAGCGCCTACTCATTAGTACCAATTGGCGATGGTATCTTTTACGGCGTATTGTGTATTGTTCGCATACTACACTTTTTTATCGTTTTAGGGATTGGGGGCCCCGTAAATGTCGGGCGCCCCTGTCTGTAGCCCAGTCAGCACCCCCCTTAATCCGCCACTGTGTATATACGATATCAAATTTGGAATGCTGCAAGTGCGCAAGAACGAGATTTTACTGCGCAAATGCTCTGGTAGTTCTGCGCATTTGCGCACCTTAGAGGAAACAGTGGTCACCAGGGGGTCGGCGCGATTTGACAACAACGACTGTGAAGTTAAATCGCAAGTTAGTCTGCTTTAAGTCCCGCGCTCGCCAAAATTTTGGCGCAGGCTTAAAACGCTATAACTCGCCAGCCGATTGGCCTAGAGAACTGTTCAAACAATCTACGGCTTCAGCAAGTTGTCTAGTTTTTTATTTTAAAAACATTATTTGATTTGGGTGCGGGTTTTTCTCTTGGTGACGTCGCAAAAAGGGCATGTTTTTGAATGTTTGACCCACTTTAACTGGCCCTGGGCACCAATTCATTGAGCCATTTTTATGGCTTAAACTTGTTTTGGAAACTAGACGATCATCCGCGTCTTTAGAGCCCTTGATGGACCTTCTAGAACCAGAATTATGCACAAAAATCCAAAAATTCAGAAAAAGCATGAATCTCCCACTGGCGGCTTGCGCGGCCGGCAATAACCCGCCAGACGCGTATGCTAGAGAGCTATTCAAACCCTCGAAAGACTCTTAAAGTCTTGTAGTTTGCACTGAAAACAAAACTTTTGAGATTTGGGTTTGGGGCTTTTGGTGGATGTCGCCAGCATTGGGGTATGTTTTACTATTTCTTTTATTTTTCTTTTACGACGTCATCGCCCGGACAATGAACCGAAATTGTGGCTCAAGCTTTGGTTGGATTCTAGGCTGTGATATGAATCTGTAGAGCCCTAGATCGATTTCCTGCCGTTTCTGGTGCCAAAGTATGGCCAAAAGCCCGGAAATCTTGTAGTAATCCCCTAGGGAATTAGTGGAGATTCCCCTAATTAATTTTTGTTTATTTTGCCATAAGTTTTGAACCAGAAACGCTAGAAAGTCCATCAATCCCTCTAAAGACTCGTATTGTAGCGTAGAATCCAAAACACTTTGAGCCACAAAATCGACTCGATTGGTCGGCTCCCAGGGAATGATGATGTCATTCAAATGTAAAAAAATATGCATAAACATCCTCTCATTATGTAAACATCAACAAAAAAACAGAGATCTCAAGCTAAACATTTTTTTGCAGTCGAATCTGCAAGTCTTCACGAGTCTTTAGAGGGCTTGAACAGCTCTCTAGCCGATTCTGGCGGCGAGTTATGGCCATATACAAACTGGGTGTTATTCAACCCAGGTTTACTTTTGTAGGGGTAGAAATTTTGGCTGCTTTTTGGTTTTTGTGGCATAAGTTTGGCTCCAGACATGCTACAAAGCCAACCAAGGGCTCTAAAGACTCGGATGACAGCTTAGTTTTGACAAAAAGCTTGAGCGAAAAAATTGGTTCATTGAATTCGCGTCAAGAGCCGCGTAAAGTAGGCCAAAAAACGCAAAAAACACCCCCACTTGTGACATCCCCCCAGAGAATTCCAAACCCAAAACGAAAAAATTTTTTTTCAATCTCAACTAGAAGACTTGCGGAATCCGTAGATGGTTTGAACAGCTTTCCAGCTCAATCGGCTAGCGAGGATAGCGTTGCGAACCTCCTCCCAAAATTTTGGCGGGCGCGGGACTTACAGGCTTCCCAGAAGAAAATTACAATTTTTACGACACATATCGTCGAAAGCATTCTTTCATTTTCCCATTGTCAGAATGAGAATGAATGTTTTTTTGCGAAGAGACAATTGCAGACGGCAAAGTGGAAGAATATACTAAAATAAATTTTAAGACTACTAGAGAAGTTCCAAGCCAGATTTGACCATTTCCATGAGTCAAAAACATGCTTTACATTCCTTGCAACTCCATTCAACGTTAATGTATCGGTGATGGCTGTCCAGTTCGCCAACCGTTTGCTACAAACTTGTCTGCTGTAGAAATGAAACTGAACGAAACGGACGAAAATCTGGCTCTAAAAACCTTTAGGCAATGCCACTCTACACTTAATTTCGGACGACAAGTTCAAGGAAGTAGATACCCAGAATTTAAGACACCAGTGTATAACTCATTTCTGTGTATAGCATAACATATTGCCACATCAATTAATGTAAAACTTGCATTCTTTACCATATTTGTATTGACACTACAAACTGTTTTTGCGTCTGGCTGGTTTTTTGGTTTTCTGCAAATGACTCTTCTATTGAAACAAGTTTGCAATCTCGCGCACTTGCAACATCCCAAATCATTGGAAAAGTACGAAAACAAGGAGGAGCTATTTGAATTAAATGTGTAGATTTTTCGTATTTTCATAAGATTTTACACAAAATTTATTATTCATTTCGAACTCCGCCAACTCAGTCTTAAAAAATCCATGCTCACTAAAACATGTGCTCACTGTAAAGTTTTCTTACAAAGAAAACACTGTATGCATCTGTTGCCATAACACTGGACATTTTCTTTTTTGTGTACGTCCATTTGCGCTGGATCGCCAACAAAGTGAAAAAGATAAGCAAAATGTCGACTCTGCCCCCCTGGAAAAATTTCTGCGGACGCCCATGTCGCTAAGCTACCTTAGAAAGGCTCTTTGTCAGAAAGAGTAAATAAATCCACCGAACATCAGCAACTGCAGCCAAATCGGCAAGAGCACGAGAAAATAAGAAGCGAAATATATCTGCAAGAGTCAAGTTAAAGAAAGAAGAACCAGCTGAGATCCAAAAGTGTGGCCTCAGTTGTGAAAATAGAACGATTAATTACAGCCTTGACATTTAGTTATGCTTCGTTGCTATGGCAACATCAAAAGGTTTCTCGTAGTGACTTCGTCAGCTTGTAATTGAATTTCGTGGTGCAAAAGTTTCACTTTTGATTTTGTATTTTATCCTTTTTTATTTTTAATATGTATGGTTATTGGCAGCACCAATTCCGTTCAATTTTTTCTCAATACCATGATTTCGCTCAGCAACTAACTGATCGGTTCACGAACAAGTTATTGTTTTTCACTTTTTGATCAAGACTAGTTTAGGAAAATATTTTTTTCTTTTTCACTGAATGTGCTGTGCGCTTGACAAGTATTTTACCGGTCAAAACAGAATTTTGTGTTTATCTTTTTGTTAACTACAGTGCTCGAAACGCAAGCGTTCTATCCTCGCGAGAAAATCCAAACGAGAATCCGAAGCTTCTCACGGAATTATTCAGTACACTTTTCAACGCGCTCCAGGTGGGAGGATATGCGACATCTTAACATCACTTCAGACATTTAAATTTTATTGCTGCCTATTTTTACCGAAAAAATAAAAAATTTAAGAAAAAGGAAAGCGATGAATGCTCGTTCTAACACAGATTGAGTACTTAGGGTAAACTAACATACATTCCCCAAAGTGATATTTAGGCAGTTTTTCCTCACTTGCAGTAACATAAATGAAAAACTTCTTACAGCATTTTCTTTCCGAAAATGTTGTGAAAACAAAGTTAAAGTCAAAGCAAACTTATAAAATTGCTAGATTTTGAAAATTTGCTTAACATTATCTACTGCAAGAACACAAGGAACGGTCTAACGTACTTCCTTTTTTAAACCCTTGATTTCTATGTTCAGCCATAAAATCTTCATATCCCAATTCCACCAAATGTCTAATCACTGAAATCTTCTCCTACAANGTATTTCAAGAAAACATTTTGCTTTCCNTTACCCCCCANTAAAACCAATACAACATAANAGCACTGNATAACTTTATGCAGNCGACAAGTNGTGCAACAAGGACTGCGGAGAAAACTCAGGTTGCCTCCTGGATTACCTGAAAAACGAGTTGTGCATCTGTCAGCGTAACTACGAAATCGTTTCTGGGAAATGTGTCGGTGAGCGTTACTTTTCTAGTTGAGACAAAAAATGTTTCTGAAAGTACTTCAAATTGCAAAAGCTACTGCTCGTTAATTTTGAAATTCGCAGGTATTTTTAGTTGACAGACGCATTGACGTTTGAATTCTCTTTTCCAAGTGAATTTAAAAACGTAAGATTTGGTAACGTAAATTTAAATTTTCTTGACAAAACGTAACATTAACTATTTAAAATAATGCAATTTAGATGGTTACTTGTTAGGACGAAATGATTCCTCCAGTAACACGCTAAACAAAATCTTTGGTCGGATTTTGATCGATATGACCCAAATTGCTACAAAACTCGAAGCAATTATCTGGCTCGTAAACGATTCTATTGTATGAATGCTAAAAATGTGTTTGCGTTTCAGCCGCCTCGACCTCAACCACCGACTCCACTCTCTCAGAAACAGATTTACTGAAGACGGACAAAACTATTTTATACGCATTGATAGCACTCACTTGCATTTTGCTAGTGTTGTTAGTTGGTCTAGTCTTTGTGCTTCTGAAAAGACGATTCAGTCAATACACACCAGAAGCTAAGGCCTGAGGCAAACTCACGAATATAATTTCTAAAATGTGCGTCTTGTTGCATTGGCGTAGCCAGGGGTCCCAGCGACCCATGGGTCTCCCAAGATTTGTATATCTAGTAATTTTGTGCTTCAAGAGGCGGTATTCCAAATAAAACATTGTTGCTCGTTTTGCGTCCCCCCCAAACAATTTGTGCTGGCTGCGCCACTGTCTTGTTCTATTGTAAATGTTTTGCATACCTACAGTAAAAGGTGACCATATATTATGATTTTGAAGTAAGGCTTTTAAAATGTGATAAAACTTTGGATGAATGACGTGTTTCCCTTATATGATTTTTGGTAAATTTGCTTTAAAGTTCTTTTCCTTGAAGTCTGACTTCTGTGATAAATAATTTTCTCCTACGATTGTCCAGGTTAGCAACAGGTTTAAGCCTTTCTTACCGTCTCATACGAATTCACGTAGGTTTGAACATTTCAAAACTGTATATTTTTACAGTAATTTTACTTTTTCGGCCAACAACTTATATAATTCTACGTCAGTCTTTTTCAAACTTGNATCAAAACAGATACGTTTCGAGTAGGATGAATTTCCGAGTTTACCAAAACNTGCTGCTTCTCTGTAGAAATAGAATTATATAAGTTGTTGGCCAAAAAGGCTTCTCTGTAGAATCAAGGTATCCTGCATCGAATAGCGTGAAGCCACGAAAAGAGTTGCTGCTTTAACGACGGCAAGGTGTACTGAGATGGTTTCTATATTTTAATCAGTACCGCCACCTTAAAATGACTGTAGGGCAGTGGTGCTCAAACCGTGGCCCGCGAAGCAATTTTCATTGGAAAGAAAACTTAACACTTTAATCATTTAAGANAATTTTTTAGATAATTTTTATTGAGATTATTAGTTCTTGTGGCCCGCGAAGGGTTTCTGAAAGACAAATGTGGCCCACGAGCCAAAAAGTTTGAGCACCACTGCTGTAGGGTACTGTCAAAACTGCACAGTTAAAGTGACATATGCGTCTACCAGTACAACACAGTTTGCTTACTTCAGCCATATTCAAGTAAAATTCTACACAAGCTCTTCTCAGATATGTCCCGGGTTATTAATTTTGCTGTTACAGTTCATGTCAACATGAAAATGCTTCTAACTACGTATAGAACAATATACTGTAATTGGCATTTTACAAGTCTATTTCAAAACTTTGCGAAAACTTCTAGTGTACAAATTGTTTTCTTACAAATTGAAATATGTTACACCTGTGTTTTAAATATCAATTAATTATTTGACTTGGCTGTTTGTGTTTGTTTTGCATGCTGTTTTATTAACTGCCGGCAGGATTTTTGCTGCTTGTATACATGAATCCAATTTTTTCTGTAAAGTTTTAGAATACAATATGATCAAGACATCTCATACGGATGTCTCTCTTCGCACTAAATATTCCTGTGCAAATTTATTGCCCGAAGATTTTGTTTCAGTCGTCAACTACGATTTCGTTCCAGTCGCCAGTCGCGTCATTAGAACTTGCCACAACATTTAAAGTGCTACCGGCAATTATCGCAGGGTGAATTACAGCGGTTCAGCTGTTAACGCAGCGTCTATTAAAGCGATATTATCATAGCTATTGCTACCGCGTTTTATCAACGATCAACCGACAGAAAAGCTTCTGCAGGAGTGAAAAAAGATAAAAGAATAGTGAAGGATCAATAACTTTTCATGTAATGCCTCAAATATTAACAACTAATGGAAAGTCTAGCATAGGAACCTTTTGCTCAGGCAGCTCTGTGACGTTGTTTCTAACAAAGTCAATAAGCTGTTGATCAACCAAAAGTCATCGAAAACCATATGTGAAATGTCTCGCATTGTAACCGAAAGTCAGGTGGTGGAAGGATAACAATTGAAAGAATACTGACAGTTAATTCCACAGTATAAAGCACCTGAGAGACAACTGGTGAACATGATCTTGCTGATGCTGATCACCAGCGTATAATGAATCGATTTTTTATAATTGAGAAAAGTTATGAAAGAACATTTTTCATTGTTAAACCGTTTTCCAACCAATCGCCCCGTGCTGTACGTGGATTTGTCTTCAAAAGGTTTTATAAAATTCAACTGGCATTGGTTTGTTGCATATACAGCAGTCTTTGAAATTCTACCAGCACGTCTATGAATCACTTGTAAAATATTTCTTTTAATTTCAACTCTGCTGATAAGCGTCAACAATTGCAACAGAATGCTTTTTCTGCAAACTAGCCAAGTATGTTTATCGTATGCTCTACCGAAACACCACCTGCGGGTATGAGATGAAAATTAACATTTTGAAACAAAAACTTTTAAGAAATTGTTTTACGAGGGAAGACATTTCACAGACCAGTTTCTTGCAAGGTATGTGTTATGCTCAAAACGGGAAGACATCGGGAAAGAAGAGAAACAGAGCCAGAGTAAGAAAAAAACAGTTGCTGGGAACGTCCAGGCAGAAGGTGTGGACATTGTCTGGAAACGTTGGTACTTTGATTCCTAATGTCGAAGTCAAAGAGCGGACGCAAATCCCAGCTGTCCACTGAAATGATGGCCAAATTCCACATTAGTCCGTTTATTTTGTAAAGCGTGCTTTCCATAGGACGTCGTTTCAAGTCCTCACGAAAGAAAATTTTGCGCTGGAAATGAACATTTTTGTGGCGTTTATGAAGAAAATCTGCATCAGAATGAAACCCCAGTTGTTTCTCTACCAAACGAGAAAAAAATGGAAAAGGCTGAAACTTAAAACCGATCAAAACAACGCAGAGCTACATTTGAACAAGGTTTAAAGGACTGACGATGGGTGGTGTTACGTGAAATCGATTTTCTATTAGAAATTCGCGCTTGATTCCTTGCTTGATTCTCTTGCAGAATGAAGTTACTTGAACCTAGATATGTAAAAGTTTGAATCATCGCAAAAAGCTGAAAGCAGAGCCCAGTCGGCTGATTCTTCGAAAGCTTNCAGAAAACCTAGAGCTTCTAATTGTTGTAATAAGCTTGAGTATCGACTTCATAGGCTTCCNTAGTATAGACCATGCTGCTGGTGGAAAAATGAACTTTTGCTGAGTGCATGTGCTGATCCCAGTGCGTGTTTTTATCTCGAGTATTTTCAATGTGTGTTTAACACAAGGAAACAATTCCACAAGAATGCATTAAAAATGTTATTGTGTCTATTTCAAAAGATTAAGAACGTTGACATAATTGACGCTGGTGATGATCTCCCAACCATTTGAACATTACATTTTATCCTGACCAACTCTTTATCTCCACAATCAAAAGGCGAAGCCACTCGACATTGCCAAGTGTCGGGTTTTATTGGCAGTGTGTCTAAAAAATAATTATTTTTACAAGAAAAATACTTTATTACAGTTAATACAACATAAGGACTACCTCAGATGCTTCAATGCAATTTCTCTGGTCATATACGAACTCTTGGTCTTTTTGCATTTAACTTTATTGATGTCTGTTTCTCCGGCGAACGCGCTGACGTTTGCTTCTCTTGATGACGAAACAGACAAGCACCTTTAACTTCTTTGATAACCTGTTTATTTGAAGACTTTAAAAGACAGGTCTACTTGGTTTAAATATCTGATGTATTTAATGCCAGTTTTTCTGCAAACTTTTAAAAGATCAAAACAATTTTTTTATTTTTGATCCCATCCCACATCTATTTCTGCAATTATTTATAGCATTTGAGGGCAATGCAAGGTGTTAAAAAGTTATCTGAAATGCAATAAAATGTGCATGTCATCTTGTAACTATACATTGCTCTGATAAAAGTGTGAAAACCCAATGAGTAAATAAGCACCCGTGTATCGTTTGCTCTACATTGCGAAGGACCAAGGTGATGAAGGATCATCGAAAAAAATATGGACAGAAATCGAAATGTTATGATTCGAAATATTTACAGTAGCTGGTTGTGATGAAATAAATGATGCATACATTAAAAATCTAGAGAAAAGCTATTCACCACTATGTCAATTACCACCACGTTATCGTTTTGGAGATTTCGATTTTCGTTGGAAATTCACCCCTTTCTTACTTTCCATTTAAAAATAAATTTAAAATTCATGTATTTTAACTGGTTTATTGTTTCATATGACCAAGGGCGTACGCAAGGGGGGGTTGGGGTTGGGGTTAACACCCCCCTTGAGCTTGATATTTTACAAAAACTTTATTTCCTTCGCAAGGAGATTAAGTGTTTTCGCATATTTTTTGCTTGTTAATTTGTCGTTAATTTGTCGACTTCATGCAAATACCACGGAATAAATTTGCATGCAAATTTCAAGGAGCATTGTAAATGGGCTAAAAAAGTAATAACTAGGTTTTGGTGGAAATCTGGGTTATCGTCTCCATCCAGAAACCATCCCACACATTTTGCAGACCTTTCGTCCACTGCGCATGTTTAAGGTCGTTTTCCGCGACAGTTCACTTTATCCGAAACCATTGTCTTTATATTGTCTGCCAAGGGCGTACGCAAGGGTGGTGGGTGGGGTTAACCCCCCCTTTAGTT
>JGI24021J15306_10007977_pt1 | contig 12971 bp, 13 predicted proteins | sample Ectturendosymbi1_FD_15306 | JGI IMG/M metagenome (IMG submission 15306) | reverse complement strand
CCTCGCTATACACCAGACGACATCACTGAATGTATCGCGCGATATTCCTGTGCGAAGATCAACGCCACCTGTAGTTCTGTAGTATGCTCATGTAGCAGTTATTTTTTAGGCATGAAAAGGTTTTGTTAAATGGCGTTCGGAGTAACCTTTTCCTCATCAGTCACCACGCCACACGCTCTGGCAACGTTGCGAGCTGGCGCTTTGCGTAGACTCACCTGGCGACGCGTGAATTAGACAGCGTCGTGCTTTTAATGCGAATAGAGTCCCTTTCCGTTTGTATGTTCGCGGCGAATGTCCGAATATCTGGTGTCAGTTATCGGATCCATTCTGAGGATGTTGGTTAGCTGATTGCTGCATTGTGTTGATCGTGTTAGCAGTCAGCAGTGTCAGTGTGACGAGTGCTACAACGTGAAATGCACTAAACATTGTGAAACCTTGCGCTATTCTCGGCGCCAGACTCAACAGAGAAAAAAAGAATCGTTCAGCGGAAAAGCTTATCAAAAATCAGAAGAATGTTTCGTCTGCCCGTCAAAGTCCACCTGAATTCGTTGCATGATGCCGTATTTTTTCCGGTTTCACTCCGCGTAATTCTGTAGATGCTCTCATCACTTAAATTCCACTTGCAATGGTTCTTGAAGTAGGAGTTTTTAGTGGGAAGATCAAAGCTGGATGGAAACAGCACGAACCTATGTTTGCGCAACACGCACAGCAGAGTTAAACAAATTGCGCACCGGCCCGGTTTCACTAAAATTTAACTTCGTTCGCAATCGCCACTTAAAGTGTTACTTTGTAGAAAAGATGATGAAAGCACCAGTGACAACTGACAGACGTCCAATAGCATGATTGTCGGGCTGTTGACATTGTTTGCTTTTACGGTTTTTGAAATTGCCGTCGAACCTGACGTGCTAGCGACTCAGTCAAGCATTGCATTTCGGTGGCGCAAGCGACGAGTTCCTACTTGCCCAGCACGTCGTCCAACCAACAACCAAAAATAACCAGTAATCCAGCTGAAGGGTTTGCTACGGTGGTCTCTGCTGAGTGGATGTTGATGTTCTTAGTCTTCTTCCTCACGAAAAGTTTTAAGTTGGGTATATTGTGGGTTTTACAAGTTATGGATTTTCATCAGGGTGTCCACGCTGCTTAAATGCTCAGTCGGCTTGAGGAAGGTTTAGTCGAAACGCCTCGGAACACATGTTGAATGAGACTATTCTTAAGATGAGAACGCCACCATAAATTCAGGATAAGATATTTTAGATTCGTTATGACATGCACGTACTGGCGTTGCGTTTGCATCTCAACACATGCACTCTCCTGTGAAGTGCAAACTCATGGACTTTATTTGCGGTGATTGGAAACTGTGGCCAGAGTCCGGGGCGTCCAATGTTTGCTTTCTCTGTAGCACTTTTCATGTCGCTGTGGTTACGCGTAGACCATGTGCTACGTCACACGTCCCCTGCTCGTTAATCATGTTTGAGAAACATTCGAGTGAGGCCATCACTTTCTTCTGGCAGATCGACCTTTGTGGGCCCTTGGTTTGTAAAACACGTATTGTGGCCTTTTCGGCGTATGACAAGGAAAGCAATAATTGTCTGCTTCTATCCGTTTGCGATTTTGATAAGCGTCTGGTTGTCAACCAATTTAGGCAAGAAAATCTTTATCTGCCTACAGGCTGCCAGTTACTCCTGTTCTGTGTGAACAGCTCTGCAGCAACATTGGGTGTGTTTTCTGCATGTAATTTGTTGGCCCAACTCACACAATTATCGCAATTATAAAAAATGCTATTCCTCCGCGGTGAAGATCCGTTCTCGTGTTCATGTGTGATGCGGCTGCTGGATAAGCTCCATCTTCCCTACGCAATATCACCAAATGCCTGCGCCATCGAAATTGTGCTTGGTTGACTTTCACCGTGTAACTATTGCATTTTCTATTATTTGACTGGGACGCAAAATGGCTGTCTGCTACAAAACAGTGAGACCATAATTTTCTAGCATGCGGTCTTGCAGGGAGGTATTGCAAATTTTCGTTCTTCGTGATGATTTTTTGTTTAGCACTACTTTTTTGTTTTTTAAATTGGATTTACGGGTAATAACTCTGTATGCTGCAGATATAATGTATGAATGACAAAGGTCACCCCTCCTCTGCATCACTTTCCCGGGAAACTGCAGTTTTTTTTCCGTAGAATAATCGCAATGGTCACTAAGGAAGATTCTAGCTTTTTTAGCATTGTGTTTTGTAAGCATCTTGAAAGCGCATGCAGTTGTTCTGGAATAGCCTGCTGGTTGTTTCGGTGGAATTCTTAACAACTATGAAGAGAGGGGAGTCATTGTTTGCTTGAAGTTGGTCTTTTGCATTGATATAGAACTTCGTGCGTCACGGAACCACCGCTATGCAAAAATTTTCTATGTTATGCAAAGGTCGGTTTTCATAACCGAAGTTTAAAGGGTTTGTTGTTTCCGCAACTTTATGACGTTTTATAAAAGATTTGTTGAGCACGAAAGGTTCTTCACTGTGGTACTGGGCTGCACGAGGCTGACTGATGATGTAAGGCGCAGTGTTTGCACTTCGCTTGCAGCCACGCGACGTACCTTTAACGCTTGCTGTTGGGCATTTACGAACGTTCTCTGAGTGGAGTGGAACAATTTGACGCAAGTTTCCGTTAAAAACACGCCGTTGATGATTTAGATCTGCGTCCGTCGTTGTGAAATGTCACGGTTCAGTGGATGGATTAGCATACATACGGGCGAGATGGCATCATCGTTTTGCATGTTTTGTCACAGTACCGTCCATAAAGGTAAAGAATCCACCGTTCTCCACGCCATTACTGTTTGCATGATTTGGCTTCTGCCAGGAAAACAAGGCCCACCGATAACATAAGCGTTATCGGTAAGCGCACAGTTGCTGCTGCGTTTTTTCGCTGCTGGATAAACGGCAAGGATGCTCCTTAGTTTTCTGATTCTTTAATTCGTGGAAAATGTGCGACCGACGATTACGGCCGTCAAAAGATTTTTTAACGTTCGGCAATCTTTTAAGTCGCGCCGTGTCAGCCCTCCGCACAAGTAATCGGTGGCTTGTGCACAGATAAAAAGGCGTAATTAAGTCAATCTACCTGATCGGTCGCTTCGAAGTATGTGCGAAGCGAACGAAGCAACCTCTTCTAAACCGCTGGGATGAGATGTTGGTTTCTAAAATACAAGAGGTGCTGTAAATCTTACTGTGTTGTGCAGTGGTGCCTGCGCGAAGCAAACTGCTAATAACGCTCGCACATTTAAAGCGGTGCTCACTTTTGGTGTGAAGCACATTTTCATTATGCGTAACAAACGAACTGACCCCGTTCACTCGGTTTAACAAATCGTTCTGGGGATTTGCCTGACTGGTCTTCGACAATAATGCCCGCAGTGGAAAATTGGCGGTTTCCTTTCCAGGCACACTGGCCAAGCAATGAATGTCATATGCCGTTCGGCGTTGAAAAGCGGTTGTTGTATCTTACCACGGCAGGACATCGAACTGCTTTCACACGATATCAGGCGCAATGCTCGTCACCGCAAACATTTACTTGTGCCTTCGTGCCAGTGTGCGACTTAATCACAGAAGCCGCTGCTTCGCCCTTGCGTGGAACGCACAAAAATAAGCCAGGGTGCGAGTGCATGCCCAGACTTGCCGTAAAGCTTAACACGCGCGCAGAACAACGCACAGTGACGCGCCTGGTAAATGGAACTGAAAAAGGAGGCAAGTGCAGGAAGAGAAGCGTCGGGTTGAGTACGCCTGACCGTTCTCTTGCCGGTTTCACCATATCCGCATCCAGTTTTGTAGCGGTTGCATAACAGTACACATCTGGCATCTAACGGAAGGATTTCAACTCGACAAAATCGTTGCAAAATGCGTGGTTTACTGAGGGTATGGCGTGACGACAGCAAAGCAAAGGGTACCTTTAAATATTTGTGTTTACGTGAGACGCAGCTGTTCTTTATTGCGGAGCAGTCGTTGACCGACTTGCGCCACAAAAATTTACTTTCATTTCGGCGAACTAGGCAATAAATCTATTTACCAAGGCCATTTATCTTTAAGGGAGGGTTTATCGAATTCGTTGAACGCTTCGGTCAGCTTGGTTTAAGTGCTTCATGCTTTGCCATTCGGCATGTTTCGTGCTTGTGTAAAGAAAGCAATGACATAAACATAGTTAGCGTGAAAGCACTGCGATTTTGTGCGAAACACATTGCGTTTTTTATGCATAACAGTCCAACCGCATATAAATGCCTCAAGTTGCCCTAATTTAATTTTGCAAACCTTTGCTCCGCAGCGGTATTGTTTTAAAAAAGTGCGTTTCGTAGAACGTTTATCCACTTGGTTAGCATGTTCGTTTTGTACAAATCACATCGTGGTAGAACTTTACTTGCAGCTGGCATGAGACCAGCAATGAGAATCAGCTTACCCGTGAATTCAAGGCAGTTTTGTTGACCTGAGCAATTAGGCTCTCTAACCGGATATTTGTTTCTTAAGCTATTTCTCGTGCGAAAGCTGAGCGACGCCAATTTCACGCTCTCGAAACCTCTCAGTAGATTGCGTTCATGTCTTTTCAAAAGGTTCGTGAAAACTTGCGTTTCGTTAACAGATGCGCGTGCAGTCAAACGGCTATCAAATTTATTCTTACGTAACTATTAGAAATAGAATCTTTCCGATCTGAAAATGATTTTGCCTTGTGCGAGGATATGCTTCCTGTGGAAAGCTGCGTATCGGCAACCGGATTAGGGACGCTTCCAAACGCACGCATCTAAGAAGATGCGCATCTACATTTCTACGTATCATATTGCGATTTCAAAACAACATAGTGATTTTGAGCCGCTTAAGAATAACTGATTTTTTTGTCATTTTTGCAATTTTCACGTGCGGCTTCAAAATCCTTTGCAGAAAAATTCGTGTTTGAAAGTTTGTACCTGCCAGTAATTTGTCAACTGATTAAGCATTTCGTATCCTTACCTACTTGGGAATGCAACAAGCAACGCCCAATAATAAAAACTCTTGTGTTTTCTTGCAAAATTACAATAAAAAAAAGTATTTAAAATCCCTCAGTGTTGAAATAAAAAACATGAAGGCTTTTCCAGATCCTTTTATGAGTTCCATCTTGTAAACTAATTTTTTTACTTGTGAAAATCCGTACTGCTTCGATATGATTTGTTGTGTGATTTCTAACATTTTTGAAAAGTTGTCATCAAACAGTGTATTATCAATAACACTGTTTGGTGTTTACAGCTTCGAAGTGCCATGCTATGCTAACGTGCTGTGCTAACCAAGTGTCAACAAATTTTCCTGTAAACACAAAGCCGAACGACGCATGAACAACAGGTTACCGCTGAGCGCCGAGGACGTAGAGAGCTCCAAGTTGTCAGTAGTCAAGTGCTGTCGCTTTTAGCCTCACTTCAGTGTTACTTTCATGCAGTAAGCGTACAGGATAATAAAAACTCGGTAGACGATGCCCCTTGGCTATTACGATGTACGACGCATTGACTACATGTTGCGGGTCGTGAAGGCTTTCAGCTGTGAATGCCACGAAAAATACCCTGGTTGGTAGTTAAAAGAGAAAAACGATGGTCTGTCGAGCGGCGACAGCCGTTCAAAACAAACAGAAACAGCTGATCGCTGCAAGGGCCCGATTGCCGCAAACTGAGCTTCGCCCAACCTCGGCAATCGCGCTGCGCAGTGAGGCTGCGGCGGGGCTGACTGTGTCCGATCGCAGTGCGCATAAGTGTTTGAGACATTGAAGAGACTCGTGGCCGGTTTCGAAAGGCGTGAGCGTCACTTCTGTAGTTCTTTCACAGGTGATACAACGTAATGCCGTTTTTCTTGCTTTTTCATTACTTCAAAAAGCAGTTCTTTTAAAAGCACTACTGTTCTCTCTGATGACAAACTTACCTGTAATCAACCAACGAATCGGATTCGTGTGATTTTGTGACGACAATTACGCGAACATGCTGTTGTTATGAGGCCTGGCAAAAATGTCAACAGTCCTCCATTCGGCAATACGTACAAAAATCGATTAACATAAACACAGCTGCAAGACTAATGTTCAGACTTGTGCCACCAATAAAATTTTGCCCATAACGCTGACACGTGAACAGAGCTTGAAAAAAGTATTTTACAACCGCATTTGTTCGAACGACACGTTTACTAACGCTTTCATCTCAGCTGTGACCTCGTTGACCTTTGCTGCCTTTTTATTTCTGTTAGGGCGTTTTGCGTCAGCTAACCACCAGTAACAACGCGTATTACCAATACTGTACATTTGGTTTAACAAATTCACGATAATAATTCCCACAGCGTATTAACTAATTGCTTTGGGACAGAATTTTTGCAATGAAAAGTAACCGGTTAATAAATCCAAAATTCGTTTTATATGATTTTTTCACCTCTGGATTAGACCGAACTACATGGAAAGACATACAAACAGAGGATCATCTTAGATGTCGATGTTTCATTTTTTTGCATTGTCTGATTAACAAATGCTGTGTAATGTACCAAAAGTAAAATATTCGTGCTTCTTGTATAAACTCATTTTTATTGTGGTAGTTATTAAGTCCACTGCTTATTAGATGAAAAATCGCTTAGGACCGAGGTGCATTGTATATTCTAAGCGAGTTGTTTGTAGCAATAATAACGCTGCTATTACGTTTTTTTGCTCTACAAGTATTGAAGCAAACTTAGAAATCCACTCACAAATCTAAATGACATTGATATTTGATGATGTCGTATCTAAAAACTGAATTCTGGTTATTCTGCGATTAATATTACCTCGAAGCTTTTCACAAAGTTAAAGTTGAAAAAGTGAGAATGCCATGGCAACACTGCTGAATTTTAATGAGAAGCACTGAATAGTGAGGAAATGACTTACTTGGTAGTTGTTTATGAGCTCATGAAATGATTTAAATTTTCGTGTGTCGATGGCACAAACCCTACATTTTGCACGTTTTTAGCTCCAGACTAAGCGCGTGCTATGCACTCAGTATTAATACGCACGATCACGCTCTTTTCTGAAACTAATCGCCGGTAGGCTTATCAATGTTGACATAATGTCTAAACGCCCTCCGAAGCGGATGTGACGTCCAGTCGGCATCTGACTTGCGATTTGCTTGTTTGTTGTTGTTATCATTTGAATCAGACTTATCTTGCAAATATACGTAAGCGAGACAGAAATGTTTGTACGGAAGATTAAACTCCTGTAGGGAGTCTATAATAATAGGTCCTCGTCTGTGCTCCGGCTATGCATTTTCTGTAATAATATTTTTTCTTCTGCGACTACGTGGAACGCCAAAAAGTAATGCTGTTTGGCGGCTTTCAATCTGGTACGTATCTTAATGACAAGTAAATGCGAGTAACTCCTTGAAAGGTGTTGACAGAAACACTGTCGCGATAAAATAAAGACTTTTCCACTAACCCTCGCTTTATGACTGCTTTTAATAAAAGGCGAATGCTGTGAAGACATGGCCAGACCTAGAACGACCTTATACCAGAATTGCTTATTTCGTTAATCAGAAGTATGTTTTATTTGTTTTACAACAGGTTGAGGACCTCCATTTAAAAAAATCCCATTTTACTGATTTAGAAAGCCCATTTTACTGACGACCATGGTACAGTACTGCGTTCGTCTAATGCAGTGGTTCTCAACCCTTTCGCTAAAGAGGNCCAAATCCAGACTTACCACTTTGTTAGAGAGGCGCACTAAAGAAATTTTAACACAAGTCAATTGGCACGTTTTGATTTATAGCAGAAAGACGTCTGTAACACAAACTATTAAAGGTTTTATTGAAAGACTGCTGAGGGCCGCGCAAAGGGTGCTTGGGGGCCGCATGCGGCTCTTAAAACAGTGATTGATAACCACTGATCCAATGTAACATGGCGTGCTTGACCACTGCTGTTTTCTGAGATCATCAGCTTCTTGCGGACTCGCACATACTTGCATGACTGTTTGCTTGTTCTTACAGCAACGAAACATTGTGAATTGGTGTTCATTCTTCACCTTTCATGTTATGGACGTTTTTGTGTAGTTGTAGGATGTGTGACGCTGTACGCGCGAAGGCTCTGTGTACACACGTGATTTATCATACTCCGGCATCCGCTTCCGCATTGTGACGGTATTACTGTTTGTTTGTTGACGTTTAAACTTTCGGTTCGAGTTACGGTTAAGTTGCTACGAACACCCTTCTTGGTATTTTCAAAATCGCGCTTGTTCCAAGGCGGTGTTGCCTGAGAAAAGAATTGTCGTCGGTTTTGTAACATGCTTTCTATCCACGCATTTGCAAAGCGCAATTTGTGAACGCGGTCTAATTTGAGGCTGCTGCAGTTGTTCGTAGTTTGCCCGTCCCATTTGTCGGCACAATTTCAGTTTTCACAGCATGCGGCAAAGCCACCAGAAGAGATTTGGTGTTTTGTCTTGTCGTTGCCTTTCTGAAGTATCGAAATGGCGTCACAGGGCAGTGTGCTAATACTTTTCAACAAAAGGTCAGCGCCTTCACGTAGCACGGCCTCGCAATTCAGTCAGAAAGGACGGAAAATTCGCAGTGAGGTGGTGATCGCTTTTGTTCGGTGCGTTGAGTGCTTTTTTCCTGGCTTGGGAAGACGACAAAACCACAAAAAGACGCCTGAATAAATAATACGATCGCAACCAAACAGCGGTGTGTCGCATCTGCGACAAGCTTGCCACCGGAACATTCCAAGCAAAGAAAGCGGTCATTGGAGCAACAAGCTGGAAGTTACGTCTTTGATAAGCGACACCGTAGTTTTTGTTAGGTCTACCTTTGGTAAAAGCTAAATGGCATCTTGGTGTCGAGAAAGAACCTATGCGGTTGAATTGACAAAGGCGTGCCAAAGCGAAAATCTTTCATCACTGCGTGCCGTGGTCACTATGTCCTTTATCGCTGTACACAGGTTAACGTAGCATAGCGTGCATATCGTGCAGAAAATCCTTGCACCATTGTTTGTGGTTGCGATGACAATTCGACGTAAACCATGACCCCGATATCTGTGCAAGTCAGCATATTTTGATCGAGGCTGATCACACGACAGGATGGTGAAACATGCTTTTGGTGCTGTTCGATGGCCGTACAAGCTGTCAAATGTGTTTGGAGTTCTCAGCGCTGAGTGACTGATGAGTCGCCGTAGGTATCTGCGTTTCTGCGATGTGTCATCCTTCACAACCTCATTCCACCTACCTCTGTGTAGTTCGCTCGTGTGGCATCTGTTTTTGTAGCTTAATCTATCGTAAACAGTCACAGGAATTTTCAATTCTTTGCGCCCTATACGACGCGCTACTGCGAGCAAACTGTTCGCTTTCCATCTGCGTTCAGTCACGTNGTGAAACGAAACAAGTGGCCAGTCTGCAAACGACCTGATACGCTCGTTGAAAACCGTGCCCGCGGTCCCGAGGTTACAAATGACCTAAAGATAAGGCGCATCAGAAACATTCCCTTCTTTACAACTCGTGACAGTACGTAATTTCATTTTTTTGCAGATAGAAGAGAGTACTGGCGCAAACCTGGCAAAGCCATATGGCGGCCCTTTAGTTTGTCGATAAGAGGAGCTTTTGTGGGTTTTCTGTATCTTGTACAATATTCGCTCGTGTCCGCGCGTCAAACCTCATTGCTTGTCAGGGAACCAAGAGCGTTCCGCTGCCCGCATGCCGCGAAGCGTGGACAGAAAATCGATCGAAAGGACGTCGCTTGGTCCACAATGTTGGGTGAGAGAAGACTTGCGTTGGTGAAAGTCTTAAGACTACAGTTCTTGGATTCCGAGCGGATTGCGTGCACAGGCGTTTGTTTCTAAAAACATTTTGTGTCACTTCGCATGACTTGTTCCTGCTATCCTATCAAAGAATGCTCTGGCTGCAGTCTGACCAAGCCATTGGATCCACTATGCATACATTGTACAACCCAGTGGTGACTCCGCTACTCTTCGCATGACGAAATGTGCCTTTTCTACGTTTCCAATGTTTTCGTCAGGTCACGTAAGTCCTTCCATCTCTGTTCAGTGTTTTGGGTTCAATGTGACCACGGTTGAACCCGCGCTGAAATTGGTATGACCGGGCTAACTGTCGACGAAAACGTCTCTTGCTATGGCGACAGTGCTTTTATAGCTTTTTCCTTATGTGGAAGTATAGCAACGAACGCATTACTTGCACCTTTGGGTTTGAGAAAACCGCGAGGAGCTTTTTCTAGCTTTATGCAAACAGCTTTTCCTTATGTAGCTAAGTGTGTGTTTACTCGGGTTATTTCACTGAAACAGGCGAGTTGTTTATGTTTTGCATAATTCATGTACTTCAGTGGAGTGACTCCAACCGTGGAAATGCGATTTGCAGCGTTTGACCGTGATCGAAAAGACCGCGGTGTGTGCGGCGTCACTCGGTTGCAAGCAAGTACCTACCAATGCAAGCAGCAACAACCAAAGGAATCGATAGGTTAAGAAAGTTGTGACGTTGGAAGAAAAATGTTTTTGGTGCAGCTGACAGCAAGTATAAAATCAGACGAGCGCAGTCGGGTTTCTTGAATGGTCGTTGACCCTCAACAGCGTTTGCTGAGAAAATGTCCACAGTGGAATTCCACTGCTGCCGACACTTTGCAGATATAGAAAAAATGCTTAGATGTTGCCGAGGCTTGAGTTAGTAAAACTTGTGGATGCGCAATGAATTGAATGTGCTGTGCCTTAAAGCATAAAACCGCGCTATCATACCCGATGAGTGTTGCGCTCTTGATCAGCAAAAAATCACTTTTGCACAATTTCGGGCATTAACGTTTGAGTGAATTAACTTTCAACCGGTCCATGTGTTTTGGAGAGATATTTGTAACAATTTTTCGCTTCAGTGTGACAACATTTATCTTCCCGAAATTACCTATTATACTAAGATGCATGAATAACTGTGCAAAAGATTTCAAAACTTTCGGAATAGGGACATGTTACCAATATAGCGAGTTTCTTCATGAGTTATTTGATTTTCATGTGGCCGAAAACTATGAAATGCTTCGTGGTGGCAAACGAAGTGAAACGTGTTTTAACCAAGTGGCAGCATCATTTCTGTTTACTGAAAAATTTGGTACACTGGGGTCTTGGGCTTAACCTTTTCGCTTGCAAGGCTTCCCGGAAGACTGGGAAGAAACCAGAAATAGCGTTGCCAAGTGTTGTTCGACAACCCGAACGCAGCAATGTGAAGTGTACAGGAGAGTGACGCTAAGTAAAAGAGACCATTGCTGGTACGTTATTTTCTTCATCAGTTGGTTAAGAATTTTCCAAAAATATCATTGAAAATTGATGTTATGCATTGACTCACCTAATGTCAAGCACAGAAGGTGTAATGTCAAACAGTTATTTGCGGCTTGAAAGGTCAGAATGACTGTGTCAATGAATGTGGCTATCGAACATTACTTGGTTGGTAGTGGTACTAAGTCTATCTACACGCAACAAGCGCTTATTGCTTCTTAAATGAGCGGACAAGATATTCGGTCCTTATTTCGTCACGCTCCAGTGGTGATAGTCTGACTATGTTCGTTTACTTAGTTTAGGCAAACTTCTTGTTACGTGATCGAGAAACAAACGAGTGTTATACGTTCTTATCGGATCGGCGTATATTTGTGCGGCATTGGACGAAAGTTCAAGGTGCCGCAAAGTACTGAAGAACAAAGTGTTTTTGAGAACAGGAAAGCACTTGTAAAACTTTATTGGTTTTCTTCACTGCGTTTCTATCAAGCTTGTTGCAAACGCTAAATCGTGGCAAACCAGCCCATGTACCACGTTTGCTGATGCTGATGCGACAAGTCGTGATTCCATCAGCTTACTGGGACATCGTGACTTGTAAACAAAGCGCAGTAAAAGTCTGACTACATCGTGTTTCGTTTTTGATCTCAGCTAAGTTTGACCTGCGCGATCGTGGTCAGCAGTCCGGTCGTTTGTCACGAGCAGTGCCTTACTGAGGTTTCGTTTGTCCTGTGGAGTGTAAGACGACACGCGATCTAGCTCAGCCAGCTGTCTAAAAATAACTCGACCTATGCGACAACGACACTAGCCAGCGTTGATGTTGTGCTTGCGCTCACGATGGTCGTTGCGATTAATCCAATATTTTTGCTATAAATTAGCCAGCGTGTAACGTAGTAAGTCACGAAGAAGTAGGCTAAGCGCATATTTTGCACTGTGTAATTTAATCCGCGTTTTGTTGTAGGTTATTGCTTTGCATTGCTCAGAAGTGGGTGCGTAATTATGAGGGTCGGTTGTTCGTCCTATTTTCATCAAGTTTTGTTTGGATCTTGAGAGGAACAAATGAGTTGTCGGTAGACAACGGTACAGCGCTAAATCTAGTGCGTCATGCCACACGGAAAAACACTCAATGCTTCAAAGTATTTGCTGTTGGCATCACACATGAATTTTCAGTTGTATTTAGTTCGGTTTTGTCGTATTGTGGGTCTTATTGCTAAAGAGGACAGTAGTGTTTCTAAATCGTGAATCAGCCAGCCGAGAGCAAGTTCGTCACTTTTAGTGATTCAATTTTCTTCGCTGGTTGATTAATTAAAGTCCAACTAGCTTCTTTACCCCAAACGCAATGAGGTCGTGTTTACGATTACATCGTTTGAGCATGCGGCTTTTCTGACGATAAAACACCACTGAGGGTGCAAGTGCGCGTGAGTAACGCAACCAAACAGCCTGTCTGCACTGGGCTTGGTGCCTGCGATGTGACTCTAGCAGCGCAGAAGCAGATTTACTCCTGCCGCCATATGTCCATAAGAACGAGATGACGCCCAGATACAAAACTCGGTTTCCGTAGACTCAGGGCTGAACCAGCGAAAGCAGGCGTCAGTTAATCTCACTTTGCAGAAGCCATATATCTACGCGCGTCCTTCGTTAAGCCTCGCTTGCGACTGCGCCGGAAACGAGGCGTTGACCGCCACTTCTTACGTAGCATTTCCATCACAAAGCAAGACTTAAAAGCAAAGCAAGACTTT
>JGI24021J15306_10007976_pt1 | contig 12971 bp, 13 predicted proteins | sample Ectturendosymbi1_FD_15306 | JGI IMG/M metagenome (IMG submission 15306) | reverse complement strand
AAGTTCTTCTGCTTGCCAAGATTACATCGAGTGCATTACAAAGTTTGTTTGAGTGCACTGCACAACGAAGTAATGGGATCCGGAGATTTTGGTACAACCTAATATTGATAAATGTTTTGGAAACATATTATCTACTCCGTCTCGCATCATTTCTGCATTTTTCCATTATACATTGGTCTGCCTACCAGAAGGCGCAAGATAACATTTCCGCGAGATGAAGTGCACAGGTGGTTAAAAAGCAGGGGTTTCGTGGCGGTTAGTAAAATAGGTTTTGAAAAAAAAAATCCTTTATTGGGCGGGAACGTAATTTTTGTATTTGAGTACAGCTGACTCCGGATAGGGAGGACCCCGCTATGTTGATTCGGCCACATGGCTTGAATGGCCTAAGAAAGGTTGGCGAATGCTGATTATCGGCCATAACTTGCCAACCGCTAAGCCAGCTGGTCAATCCAGGGCACTAAAGGCTTTTCGTTTAGTGTTTAAAAAAACACAAATGGGTATATTGCCACTTTAAATTTTTTCTCAGGTCCAGATGATGTCATTTTGACCACCCGGTAACGTTGTCCCACAAAATTTTAAAAACCAAAACTGCCCAATTTTTTTAAAAATCGAAACTACAAGACTTCCTGTACCTTGAAAGGGTTCAGTTAGCTCGCTAGCCGTAGCGGTCAGCAAGTTATGAATAAAACGTCCGAGCCACTACAGTGCCTTTCGCGGTCCAAACGTCGAGCTTGCGTGTCTTCGGTGTGGCTCAACCGGGATTTGAACTTAGTCTAACAGCTTCAGTGGCGTGCGCTCTATCCCACACTACCCCTTTAAATGAATTTAAAGGGTTTTGATTTTCTTTAATTTGTAGTATTAGCGTTGGACTTATTCTGGGAATTCACTGAAATTCTTGCCAGCATGCTAGTTTTGCGTTTTTTCTCCGACCACTTTTTTCATATTTTGTTTTCGTTTATTCCACATTTTCCAAATTTTTAATATTCTTTCGATTTTAATCATTTTAACGCGTCATCATTAAAAAAGGAAGTGGAACAATGTCTGTGTGCACGTTTGGTCAATTGGCATCAGAAAATCTGAGTGTTTGTGAAATTCTCAATGCATGTTTTGCGGAACTCTGCTTTCCCATGCAAGTATGAAACACTCTAATCTGCAAAAGCGTTTCAACCATCGACATGTTGGGACTGATATTGGAGGTCATGATTTTAAGTCGTTGAAACCTAGGGGAGAGGGTTTTGATACCCAAGCAACCGTTTCAAGACTAGATGTTTTATATGTTGATGAGCCACTGCTAATAGCTTCCCAACACGTGGCATATCAACTAAGCTTGGCCTAGTAGATCCATACCGTCGTGAAAGAACCATTCAAAACACATGTATTAAAAATGGTAACAATTTTACCAAGGAAGTAAGCAAAAGATAGTTTGACTTGTGCCAAAATTAATCCATTTTTCAGAGGCGAATTGGTTATTTGAGTTTGGATGCAAATTGTTTCACAAATCATGGCTAAATGAGATTGTTAGAAAAATAAGGGTGTTTGCTTGGTTATAGAACTGCGTCTACGACTTTCAGAATATAAACTATTTGCTCTCGTATCATTTGCAATGGCATGCTTAAGTGAGTCTGTATAAAGTATTGGCTGTCATTCATAACACATCTACAAATATCTTGAATGTGCTCATAGACAAGCAGCAACAAAGTGCCCAGTTCTTAACCCCGGAACACTTACCTTAGTTTTGTGTCAATTTAATACTTACGTCGGGTGTGCATGACCCGGTTTTCAAAAATACAAAAATACACTTTCCTTCAAATGCAGTTTATCACAAAAACTACATTGAAAATATAAGTCTAACTGAGCATTTTGAGCACTAACAAAGTTATTTTGTACTGTAATATCATACAATTTTTGATGAAAAGTAAGCAGGGTGTCGAAGGTGTCATATATGCCTGATATAGCTGTGTCATGTATGCCTGAACTGAATTACTCATAAAAAAATTATGGGCGTGAAGAACTTCTTTTGTAGACTGCTAACAAGACCCTTGAAGCATGCACTGAGTGAGTTTCGGCTTTTTATAGCGCCACTCACTCCGACCATAAGGTGGAGTCAGCATTACCCGGCCACACACACTCATACTTTCGTCGGGTCTGTAAGACCCGAACCGCACTCCCTGTGCAAATTCTAGAAGAGCGTGGATGACCGCGAGCGCACCTATTTACAAGTCGCACAAAAACATGAAGCTACTGAAGAGTTGAAAGCGCGCCGACTTCCGCTCACGTAGCGTCACGTGAATGACCTCATTTGACCCGGGTGCGCTTTACCCGCGTAAGTATTCCAAAAGCAGCCAGAGAAAGATAAGAAATTTGACTTTACCCTTGGATGTATGAACACCAGCTTGCTAAATCTTCGTACTGTAGTAATCGTATGCTCAAAAATCTGAAGAAATCATGAAATATCTATTTAAAGCAGCAAACGTAACTGGTATAGAATTTTTCTTTGTCTTAGGCTGCGTTTCCGTTTTCATATTATTATTTTTATAAAACCAATTTATATAAATTATTTTCCCCAAATCTGAATTAATTCACCGTCTTACTCCACAATAAAGTGCTACTCTTTCAACTGGTCCGATGACATATCACAAACGTTCAAAAGGTCAGAGCATAACGAAGGTTTGCAATCATTGCGACAGGACCATACGATGGATTTGAACTCTGCATTTGATAATAGAAAACATAAGAACAAATTTGATGTTGCAAAAGATGTCATACTATCAAATAAGCCATTGCTAACAATTTTCATAAATTTATTAATTTTTTCTTTGTCCTGTTCTTTTTGAAATTGTCACAACTAGGTTTTGATATTTAGTAATGCGATACTTTTGAACTGGATTCTAATTTTTTCTTTGATTTTATGCCATTTTTTCTTGTCGGCACCTGGCGGGCTTGCGAGAAATTCAGAGGAAGACACATCATTTGTTGCAGCCAGCAACGCATCAAACTCTCAGTCACTGAACTCGTTCTTTTTTCAGGATCAAGTTCGTACGAAGTTGGAGCGGCTGGAACAATTTATTTAGTTGAAGGACCAACTGAAATTAAGCCAGAAATAGAAAAGAAGATGTTGATCGGAAATAACGGACAGAGTTATCCACGCAATGCAAACTCTCGAGGAAAAATTGATCTGGCTCATGGGAGGTGGGACAACTACGTGGATCTAGAAAATAATTTGGATTTGTTTAACTATGACAAAGGTCATATATGTTCCGCAAAAACAAAACGTTTCTGGTACTTGTCAGATGAGAGTCCTTAGTTTGTGCTATGATTGTCGCCGGATGTCCTCAAACTCAGTGTTCAATGCCAAAGAAAATAAAAATATTCATGCCGTGCGTGTTAAAGCTCCCAGAGAGTGAAACAATCGGGAATACCGAGTTAAATGCAGAAATCGAGTTTGTTTTTTTCATGAATTTTCATGTGCTTTTGTAATACAGATTGCGAAAATTTGAAGCAGTTAGATGAGTCATTATTTTAGAACCTGAGTTCATCTTTGCAATTGCAGTTACTTTTCGGACAATTATATTTTTTAAAGGTTTTAACAACACAACAGTTAAAGAATGTTTTGCAAATGAAATTCGAGATCATTATGCTTAGATACATTCGCAAATTGTTGATAGCTTTATGCCATGCCTACTTTATGAAAAGTTGGTAAATACCTTGCTAAAAACGCATGCCAACTTCCTATTAAAGATTTGTGCAGAATACTCGGGTGTTCTTTTCTAAGTAGGTGTGTGCGGTAAAAAACGTGGCGCTGGAAAAGAGTTCAAATGAGTTAGCCTGCAGCGAATTTTAGTTTAAAATTAACTAATATTTCCAATAACATCACCTGAAAACTTGCTAACTTTTAATGTCAAATTCTCCTGCACATAAACGGTTTGCTAACGGTGTTTTTTGTCACGTTGCGTTATGTCATTTTCGGTAACACTCACTTGCTGAAGAAAGTTTGTCACAAATGATGTCACACGCCTCAAACAATGCCTATTTTGCCGAGAAGGGCGTAGCAGTAAATTGTTTCCCAGTGGTCACTGTTGCCTCAATTGCGGAAATGTTGCTTTGGTACTGTAGATACGAAGATCTTTCAGTTCTGGGACCGATCACGTGGCTTCTTCCTCCAGGAAAAACTGGTCGTTTCTACTTTGATGAATTGAAACTAACAGGAAACGCTGAAGTCGCAATGAACAAGTCCAGGTAATCAATCGTACTTAAGTGCTTCCCAATCATGTTTTCGGAGCTGCGCAGCACGTTTTTCTACGTTTAGGAAAATGTTACGCTCAATTAAGTAAGAGTCTTTGAAAATAAAACTGTTTCTTTTGCAAAAAAGATTTATTTTCATGGCTTGCTTTGCAAAACTCGTGCAGAACTATATAACCGTCATGCCTTGCCTGGACTTACTTCGGCTGATATCAGTACAAAACATTATTGACCCGTCTTTTGATTCTCCTTACAGTTTGCCTGATGGTGTTGTGACTGGAGAAATCAAATCACTTGCTGGCGACAGGAGTGGAGTCTTGTACATTGGTTCGAATCAGGATTTGGTCTTTGATGCTGTGGATCGTGGTTACTTGCCGGCGAATCTGTTGCTTTACCAGTAAGTCTGGAAGAATTTGTGTAAGCTGGACACTTTGCACAGATTGCAATGCAGTAGCTTCATACTGCAGTTCCCTATCATCTAAACTCTGAAAAAATCCTGTGTTTTTTCCGCTAATCATGGTGCTTGAAAACTTCACAGAGACGGCAACATGACTCTCCCAACTCACATCACTGCCCGGGAGATATGGATGGAACTCCACGGGATCCTCAAAAACACTGGAACCCTGATTGTGGAAAGCGAGGGTGACGTCACAATGTGGTCTCACGCAGCCTCTACCCCTCATCAACTGGCAGAACAAGATGCTAATCCCGACGCGCATTACACTTCGTACGGTCTTGTACCATCCGCCTTTAGACTGCATGAGCTCACAGTGAAGGCTGATGGCAAGGTATACTTGTGCTTCGTTTTTCGGCTTCACACGCTTTTTCTATGGTTTGATTTCCAGGCAAAAGTGAAAAGGTGTTGAGTCTGTCACTCGGGTCCATTTTCTTCATGTGCAACTTGTAAACATTTGTTTGCAAACAGAGGGTTGAAATAAACTGTACAATTCCAAATTGCAATGGATACATTTACCAGATTTTAGTTTATTTTTAAAGTTGAGCATATCATAAGGCAGTTACTACTTTCCGTGTACACATCTTCAAAACGTAACGAAGACGTAGTAAAATGCAAACAGTACTTTCTCGTTTATTGAAACGTTGGCCAGCTTTTTAACCTTTTTTTACGTTTCACTTTCAGTAGAACCTGCGAAAGTACTGTTTACAAAAGACCTGGTGTTTCCGAAACAGAAAGACAAAATAAAATGTGTTACGCGGATTTTTCCGTAAAAGAACACGAGAGTGAAGTGCAAGAAACTCACCGATGCAATTCTTTTCATAGCATTTAATGTTTTTCTTTCCAAGGTGAACGCCTGGTCCGCTGACCGTCTGGACCACGCCATCGAACTGACCATCACTTTGGTCGANATCAGAAGAGGAGGTTTCATTTTCACAGACAATTTCAAACTCTTGTCAAAGAACATCACTGTTGATCACGGAGGTATCTCACACTTGAATCTACTTAGGTAGTTTGTGTCACACCTGTTAGTTTTACCAGGTACTGTGATTTTCTACTCAGTTTAGTTTTCAGCTCATTGGTTCTTTTAACCTCCTACAAGCAAATGCTATTCTGACGTTACTTACGATAGCTACAATCGGAAGTGAATCTATTTATCGAAAGTGAATGCAGTCAAAGGCTGTACCATCTTAAAACATCAGCTGAAGCAGTGCAGTATCAGATTAGATCAGTGTCAATCTTTATCGGATTAGGTACGTATCCAAATTATTTTGTTTGAAAGAGGAATTGTTAGTTTCGCAAATGATTGTTTTGAAATTAACCATTCTGCCATACATGATGCTTTGCGCAAAACTTTACAAACAGGAGAAAAACAATATAACCGGATATGATCTCAGGTGACGGTCACAGTCCACCACCTGTGTCCCGCCACTATCTTTTTGAACTGTCAACGCATACACAGTTTTTTTTTTAGGAAAATGTTAGGTACCCGGTATGGACCTGCAGGGACCCGATTCTCTGATTCTAGGGACCCGATGATAATGTTCTCTGATTCTAGGGACCCAAATCGGGTCCCTAAAACACCTTAAAAAAACTGCATACAATGTAAGATATTTGGTTGGTTTGAGTTACAAATGTTTCCAACCTCAACGACTAACAAATATTGCAATAAAGGCAGAGTGTTGATGTGCTTTCCGTCACGTCAGCAACGTATTAATTTTAGAGGTCATGCCGACACGTGGCAGTAGATTCAAAAGTGCTGTTGAGTGTCAGGTTTCCGGTAATTTCGACTAAAATGATTTCAGAAGTTTCTCAACAAGAAAATGTCAACGCGAGTCACGAGCAAGCCTCTGCTGCTGTTATTGCCCCCCCTGTCCCCTCTGACTGTTTGACTTCAATTTAACAGGAACCCTCACGGCCGATGGCAAAGGTTATGACCCCGCAATGGGGCCGGGAGCTGGGTTCTCTAGCGTTAGGAACTTAAGAGGAGGAACTGGTGGGGCTCACGGTGGAAGAGGCAGTCCTCCTCTATACGGACTCGAGTCATCTTTTGCATATGATTCCTTCGATGATCCAAAACAACTCGGAAGCGGAGGAGGAAATCAAGGTGGAAGTGGAGGAGGTGAGGATGAACAATGGTAATTTAATTTGAAATTCTTCAGTGCATTTCAAGTGCTTACGGGACTTAATCTGAAAAATAAAGTTATAATCTCTTATATCCACGCTTAGATTTCATGCTTGACAAACCATCTCAACTGTATAAGTGCTTCTGTCTCAAATGTCAAGGCGAAATTTGTGCTAGAGCCGCTTTTAACCAAAAACAAACATCAGATAAAAGAAAGATTGACGTTTTTCCATTGAATCGATAACTAAACTGTTTGTTTGTTGTGAATAGTAGGAAAGATGTGAAAGTGTTTGAAAGTGTCAACTCCTTACCTGACAAACCTTTGAACATCGTGGATTTGCAAATTGTTAAAAGGGATTCGCTCACATTTTTGACAGTTTAGTGATGTCAGCAGATAAACAATGACTTTTGCGAATTACGTCTTTCTGTTTCGTGCCAAACTTTCTCGACTTTGTTATTCAATGCGGTTATCACTTTGGTCTAATCTTTTGCTATGAGTTCACACGCAAAAGCTCTTTAGGAATGTTGAACATATTCGCGACTGGTGGTGCGCGAATCGAGGGGCAAGTGAGCGCTGACGGGGACCCCTCTACGTCGAACACGAACTACGGCGGTGGGGGAGGAAGCGGTGGAACGATCAGAATAAAGACGCCGCACGTCGATGGCGCGGGAAATATCTCTGTGGCTGGAGGAAATGGTGAGTTTTCGTCATATCAATTCCAAATCAAAATTGTGGGAAATTGGCGCTTCTTCGTTTCAAAGAACGCGCATCGCTTTCGCAGAAGCTTTCTCTGTGGCAACGATGTTCTAAACTCATGCTTAAATGGGCTGACGATGCTGACCGTCATCGGCAGACAATAGGAACTGTAACATACAAACTAACGTGATTTGACTGGTCTCGTGCAGCAGCCCACGCGTCGGAAAGAACAAGTGCCGTGAAATCGATTTCGTGCGTAACGGGCGGATCGGACACTTTCTTTTACATATTTAGGTTACAGCTACGGCGGTGGAGGTGGCGGCGGCCGGATTTTCATAGACAGTGAAGAGCTTTATACATTCCACGGGGAAACGTTTACCATGGGAGGCCAGGGAGGAATTGCTCGGAGGGGAGGGTCGGGAACAGCTTATATCATTTCCAACGACCTCCACAAGGATCTTGTCAAGAAAACGCTGAAGGTTATTGATTTGACTGGGTATCGTTCTGTCTATAGAAATAGATTTACATTACATATTGGTTATATTCACTACTGTGCTTTTTGTAAGAACTGGACTGAGCGTAAACCTATCGGATTATTGATAATATATATACAAAACGAACATCAACGCATCAGCGTTTCAACTGTTCGCCAGGTTTGCTTTTGTGCAGTAAAACTGCTGACAACGACCCAAGTTTTTGTTGTCAGGTTTAAGAGCATAAATAGAAAAAGGAGCCAAAGTTCATGATTTTACTTATTGTTCGTCGAAAACAATAAAAAAACATAGGAAACACAAGCAAACCTAGGATCTAAATCATGTAAACCGAAATCTGCAGCCATGACCTGATTGTATACTTTAACTCTTACGCCTAGGTGCTTTGCCAATCACTATTACCTAACATGGATCGCCCGTGTCGTATATACTGGCAAGCGTGTAGAAGGACATCCGCACATTGGAAGTGTTTTGCAATATCATGAATGTCGCTTAAAAACGTGATGAAGGAAAGCTCAGAAGCGAACTTAAAAAACTTAAAAAATATTTAACGAATTCCAGGAATGCCACTAAGGGTTTGACGAATGAAAGTTCAAAAACGAAAACCTGTAAACACTCGATAGAGGTAAGAACAGCATGCAACAAGGTGTTCGGTTACTCTGTGCAGCACAAACAAGTACTGTGACAATTTTATGTTCGTTTGCAACATGGTTCCCCACAGGTTTGGTAAAAAAATCTAAAAATTGCTGAAAATTTTGGTAAAAACTAAAAACTGTTTTTTTACCAAATGTAGGGCTTTTTGGCCATAACGTTTGAACCAGAAACGCTAGAAAGCCAATCAAAGGCTCAAAAGACTCGGATTAGAGCCTAGTTTTCACTAAAAACATGAGGCAGAAATTGTGTCTTGTGGCCGGGGCCCAGGACCCGACGGCTTCGGTCAAAAGGCCCAAACTTGCCCCACTTATAACATCGCCCACAAAAAATCCGAAACCAAAACCTTTCAAAAATTTTGTAAAGCCAAACTAGAAGACTCGCCCGTAACCGTCGCCAGAAAGACTTTATGTTGGTGCAGTGGGGCTGGCATTCCAAAAATTGGCAAAAACTCCATTGATTTATAGTGTTTCATATTTCAATTTGGGGTCTTGGAGTTTTGTTTGTGGGGTCTAAGCCCACCAAATCCCCCTCGTGGCGACAGGACGTGACTCGTCGTATCTTTTGAGGGTTCGAACAGCTCTCTTGCTCAATCGCCTGGCAAGGTGTGGTGTTGCTAAGTGACGCAAGAAACATGGATTTCAGGGAAATCTATCAGCTCCCCAAGGTGGAAGTCTTGAGACTTCCCCCAAGTCTTGAGAAGGATTGACGTTTAATTTTCGTTGGTGACGTCACAACAATTTGACTCTGCCCAGCTAATCAGTTCGCTGGCGCCACGGAAACACATCGTGGGGCCCATGTGGCCCTTGGGCAGAATGTTTGACCTCACTGGCTCGTATCACATGTGCTTTGAAAAAAATGTTGCACTATTACCCAACATGTGTAGCTACCGACCCTATAGGCAAGTTTTTTTCGGGAGAAATTGTATTTTTTTCTATAAAATTCACAACAAGCAAATTTGGAGTGCATGAAAGCAACTATTTGTAATGGGCAATACACACTTGTAAAATTCCGCTCGGGTCGCTAGCGACGCACATAGGCGTTTAAGAAAACCTGTGCTCAGATTGTCTTCAGCTTAAATAAAAGTGGATGTGCTGTCTCACACTGATTAATATATTTGCTCCACCTTTTGCCGATTTTTTCTGTTTACAACAATATCTATTTTTATAGCATACAAAATGCTCTATAACGTATGGGGTGAAATTTCTTACACTGTTATGAGAGCATGCTCAGTTTTAATACACACTGCCTGAATAGAAGGTGGCCGTTTGTTTTGAAAACGTGTACTAAATTACGATCTAAACATTTTCTGCTCTGCCGCGATGTTTATAACTAAGCGTTTGGCGGAGATGCTGGTGAATTTGATTGCTCTCTTCCGTTCATATAGTGCGAGGCGATGCTTAGTGTGAGTGGCTGCTTGCTGGTTCCCTGCAGGTTGACAACGCACAAAATCCGAACAACGCTCACCGCATCAGGGAAGTGAGAAAAATTGACATGTCTGGTCCGTATTCTACGACCACGACGTCAGCTACGACTTTGGATTTGTACAACGGGATCAGAGTCACAACAACTCACGCCCCGCAGTCTTACTGCTGCTACGGAACGTACTGCTCCACTTGCTACCACAGGTGATGAATCAGCATGTCAAATATACGGGCTATTGTGCAGTCAACGTTGGAAGATATTTGTCAGGGACTGCTTGAAACAGAAGCCTCATCATGAAAATGTAATTCTACGTGATCCTGGTGTTATTGCATATAGGTCAAAAGAACGAAAAAACAGTTGTTCGCTCAAGGTCGTTTGGGAAAACCAGGAGAATCACGACCTCATGCGTTCAAAACGCCCGTAAACTTCATATTTTAACGTGTGTTTTCGTCAAGGAAAAGGCTCTGCTTCGGATTTTTTGCAACAAATAGCACTGGTCACTCGCGAATGGCGTCAGAGATTGGTTTAGGACTTACATGGACGTTTGAAATCTAGGCGTCTGCAAACATATAGGTACGCGCCCATTGTATAACATTTAGAAGGAAATAACTGCTTTGCATGCATGCGCCGTCAAATGGATCAATACCTTTGATATTTTGTTGGCTGACAACGACTTAAAGACCTATTAAAATACCGCTAATTGGTGTAATTCTGATGCAACAACTTGCGACCTTCGGCGACGTTGGTACTTCGTGAACGATCAGTTTGTCTCAACCAATCCTGTGTATAATAGTTTGATGAATGTCGTGGTCGGGACTGGAGAAGATACACAATATTATTACCAAGCCAGAAGTAACCAAGGCCTGGTTACAATTACCTTCGAACTACCTTTCCCAGTCTATTTGGATCACATCAAAATGTATCCCCACTGCGTAACCAGGTATGGCATCGTAATTCTTTAAATTCAAAATAAGATATCTGATGACAAACAGATCTTTGCTCTCAGTGAAATTTAAAGGAATTTTGTTCGTTTCGGTTTGTTTTAACCCTTTAAAGGGTTGACACACTTCACATCTGAAGGTTTTTGTCGTTTGGAAAGCTTCTTTAACTTGTCATGAAACGAGGAAAGTCATATTTATATTGACGAACCGTTTGCTTCAATCATGGGAATTAGGATTTCTTTACTTCTTCCGCTTTCGGAGTTGCTCCACGCAATTGTATCGAACTTTTGATTTGATGTAGCGTTTTGGTGGAGATTTGCTTCTCGTTGGAGAGAAAGTGTCTGACGGTGGCGAGATTGACCTTTCAAATCTTTTTCTGGTTCTCTCAAATTTATTCTGGGTCTTCGAGAGGGTTAAATCTAAACGTTTAAAAGTGAATGGCGCACCTGTTTTTGCTTCATCAGTGGCGACTATGATACCGATCATAAAGTTGAAGTGGAATCTGAAGGTGTGCGAAGAAGTATCACAAACGATTACGTCAACACTTTGTACTGCGGCACTCAGCAGCATTCTATGAACCATGCGGAATACGCTGTTAACAAGAAAGTAGACAAGGTCGGTATCCCGTTGGGATGTACGTGAAAGACCGTGATTTGTCGCGAAATGTAAAGTGCAGTCGGATTACATCAGATAACACAAGTTCATTCTCCATTACGCAGCTGTTATTGCATGTGCAACATGGGATCAGTGATGCAAAATTCGCTTCTGAGCGATGCGCCTTTTTTTAAGCTCAACAGTTGGTATTTATAGTCTGCTTTTTTTAAAAAAAATCACTTGTTTGCAAGTTTTTTGTAGTTCGCTGAACAACACCAAGAAAATTTGCAAACTGCAACTCTCCAAACAAGTTAGTTGCAAGGCAGACAAGGTTTCTGATCATGAGTTAGATCCAAAAGCTAAGAAAATACCGGCAACAGTCTTGCTGTGCTCTGATGAAGTTGGCAGATTGAAGCTTGCAGAAAATAGTGCTTCCTTAAACTTTCTGCTTTCGTTATTTCCTCTGCAGATATACGTGACATTGCGCGGTGGAACTTACGTTGTGCTGAACAAAGTGGAATTCTGGGCTAGCGAAGATCCAAGCGACATGCATCAGCATTTGTATTCACCTACACCTGACTCCACTTGGCTGCTGGGTTCTCCAAAGTCAACTTTACATGAGGTACACACGGCGCAGCGTGGCGCAGCGTGACTGGAGTAAGTTTTGTGAAAAACATGGAGCCAGCAGCTCTTAATTTCCTAATGTTCCCCCCTCCTAAAGCAAACTGTTGTCGCAACCATGTGCTCATAAAACTCTTCTTGATTTTTATCTGGTTAAAATTGCTTGATTTATATTTGTATTTTTACACCACGAGGTGCTGTCAGTTTCGTATACTTGCGATTGTGTGATGACAAAGCTCCTTCCATTCAGCAACCGAGTTTATGGATCGATTCGAAGCCACTGACGTGCATGCGATGACATTGCATGGGCAAAAGCATTTTAGGCTCTAGATTCCTACAAATCGTCAGCAATGTTGTCTCACTTTGGTTTGCTTTTGCGCGTGAAAAACCTGTCTGATGGTTCATCTGTGATTCAATGCAAGTTGTCAAAGTGGTGACAAACATTTACGATGAGCTTCAGGCAATGTGTGCAATTAATGTTAAAATTTTTAATGCCATCAAAATCTTGATTATTTCTTACCTGAATGCAAACACTTGCTGATAGTGAGTTTTAACATATACTGGCAAAAAAACGCTCATCATATGTTACTTCTCCTGTTTGAAAGAAAATTATGCGTAAAGTACAAACATTCGTTAACATTGTTATTCTAAATTTCATCATATTCTCGACAGATCTCTTTTTCTGAGAATTGTGATTCAGCATTCACGTTTCGTGACTTTTGTTATTGCAAGT
>JGI24021J15306_10007975_pt1 | contig 12971 bp, 9 predicted proteins | sample Ectturendosymbi1_FD_15306 | JGI IMG/M metagenome (IMG submission 15306) | reverse complement strand
CTTGCAGCCCGTGAGAGCTTTCTCAATTGCAGAAAATGTTGCAAAAGTCCGACTTTGGATAATTGTCATTTCAGAATTTCTTTCAAACTATAACCAAATAGACTTTTGCGACCCGCAGCTAATTTATGTTGATCAATTTGGCCCTTCTAGCTTTCTGAGTTATGCAGGCCTGGGGGGTTAGGCACTACATACAAAAACAAACAATTAGAGAAGTTCAGGTTTAAAAACTGGTTTGATATTTATCATAGGTTACTGCTTGGTCCCATTTCCCCTGTCATTGACTGTTTGTTTTATGGTTTTTATGGATTGTCAGGTTGGTGAGTGGCACCTGTTCATCTGTCTTGAACATGCTCAATTCAGATGGACATTAACTAACAGCTGCCACATTTGTTGATACATTGGACTTCTTTGCTTTTAAGCCAGTGTTATTTTGATGGGAGATAAATGCGACAGACTAACAATGCATACAAAATGTGGGTAAAGGCTTGCTTACATTTAAGTTCATGCATATTTGCTTTTCAAAGTACAGCTTGTATCTCTGCTTTTTCCTTAACAGAGCAATCAAGGCTTGAAGTTTGAGGTAATTTTCAAAAGGATTAGTCGCTTGTCACGACCAGTATGTGTCACATTTTATAGCATTTTGTTGTGTGTCTTCTGGATAAATCATGTGGTGTGAGTGAAAGGTGCTCCAATACTTTTACTGTGTCTTGAATCTTGATTGACATGTTATTGACCAATATTTTACAAATTATATTTTTCCTGCAGTAGAAACAATGATGTGATTTGCAGGTTGACATAAAAATAAAATTTGCAGTATTGACAGTGCAAACGTTGATGTATTCCGATCAAAGTTTGATACACTAAATTTTTTCATAGCTGTCACATTTTGTAAATCAATTAATGATTTTTCATTGCTCAGGCCTTAGCCAAAATTTGTGTCCTTAATATCTAATTCAAACATTGCAGGAAGGCTTACGTAAAATCATGATTTCCTTTAAGAAAGCTAGGACTTTCTACTACGTTGCCTGCATTATTGTTACATAGCTTGGTTTGTTTCATATCAGGAAGTTGAACATGAACGTCGATGTATGAGGTCGTTTGGCTAGTCCCCTTTTAAGGTCCTTTGTTTTTGTAATTTTTCTGTGAATCCAGCCTAGTTTGCCAATATTGCAGCTCTTCTGTACATTGTCTGCATGCCTCTGAACTGAGACGATTTGTGTTGAGAGTACATACTGGTGAATGATTACCATCAGCGATGAGGTAATGCCCTATCGCTTCGTGCTGATAGGTTGCAGGTCTCTCTGTGTGTTTGATCAAACGTGTCAGAGAGGCATGTGAATTCCTGTGAGCCGCCACGAACGCACTGCCCTAAAGTAGAAGTAGTTAACTCGAATACAAACAAAATCTGGCCCGGATGAATTTAAATGTTGTTTTTTTATTTGTCATTCCTCTGAACAAAGCAAAAGACGGCCGTGTTTTCTTTTCTGAGATATTGTTGGCATTTGAAAGAAGTACTTGTCCATTGGCTTCGCCCCTTTGCGATGACACCCAGGCTAAATTTGACCTGTTTTTGTAAAACCGCTGCCGATGATGCTCCGAAACTTCTCGGCCATGAAAGGTATGTTGCGGCAAAATAACACTTTCGCAACATTCCTGCGCCGCGTTCGACGCCGGCTACAGAAGCACATGCCGTGCAGGTTTCTGAACATTCATTTCGGCGCTGCTTGAGTTGCAAAAGGATTCGGTTAATCGCAAGAGGTTTTTCATTTGTGAAATGCAGCAACTCATGCACCCATCCCATATACAGACATATTCTTGGGTCCCTCTCGTTTATGATCTGAAAAGATTATTATTTGTAGAAAAGTTCCCGTTTAATAGCGGATTCTCTTCACCGCAATTCTCGGCGTGTATGGAAGCAGCAGTGAAGAGTCAGCACATTCAGGCTGAATTTGATGGTTCTGTTTCCAGAAATATCTCATTCGCTCGCTTCTGTGATTGTAACTAGTGCGTGATGCTAAACGTATAGAATTTCTCAACCGAAACCCCGTTCGAATTATCTCTTTGTAATTTCAACAGCTTGGTGTCAGGTTACTCGGTTTGCTTTGTTACTCGTGATTATCGTTGTCGGGTCTCTGTTACAAAATTGGTCTATTGTGCTGTACAAGTCTTCATAATTTCAGATAAATCAACGCGCTGCTTATACCTTGATTGGTATCTGCCACGAAAATATGTTTGAAGCACTTATGGTCAATGTTTTGTTTACTGTTTTGAATGCATTGGACAGGTCTTTGCTTGTACTTCATTCTTCAGCCGTACAGCTACAATTGCAAACCAAAACTTTGTTCGAGACAGCAATGCGTGTGCACTGTGTGTGCAAACGACGTGGTGTGCAATGAATTTAACACAACAACGATATATTTACATGAGATGACGTGACTGTTGCTTTGTTGTTGTTGCCTTCTCACTTGAAAAAGGCAAAACATGCTGCTTGTTGCTGATACGTCTCCTCTGGCGATGTAACGTTTCTGTTGTATGTCGCATTGTTCTTTTTCTTATGCCAGTAGTCAATATCGTTTGCAGCCGAAAACCCAGCTTGTGACGAGAAGACTTGAACCAACGAGCTGCTGGCTGTACAGGTTGGGCGGTCGGTAGTAGCGCAGCTAGTTCTTATTGATTGCCGGCGAATTAATGTCTGAACGTGCGCTTTACGGCCAAGGTTTCCGGAAACTAAGGAGATCTTATCAATCTTGCAATCGTGCTAACCGTGTAATGTGCTTATTTCTGAAGAACATTAAAATGTAATAAATTGGCTATGCACTTGAAGTGAAATATCACCCTGTCTGTTGCAAAATCTTAGGACATGTTAAAGAAAACTCCACTTAACAGTAATATTGTGGAGTAAGACTGATATAGATTTTCTTTTGGTTTGGGTTAATAAGAGCTGAAGACTTAACATTTTAGCAATGGGGCATTCCCTCCCACATTATCGGGTGAAAATTTTATGAACCGTATTTGAAGGCAGAAACGCTGATAACAAACGTTGGTCGCTGTTGTAATAATCCGCTTAAAATGCTTACAACTTTGTGCAGACACAGTTCCAGAAATTCCACCACGATATGAAGAGATACCTCCAATCGATCATGGGTGAGGACCTTGTTTAATTATTCTTTCTACTCGCGACAGGTTCATCAAAAGATTCTGTTTTACGTCAGCGCTATGTCATGTCCTGTCATGCGGTAATATCATCGTCATGTAACTGTTGTCGCAATTTCGATTGCTTTCACGTTCGTACACGTTTTGCTACTGCTGGAAGTGTACATGCTGGCCTGCATGTGACAGTTGTCACCTATGACAGTTGTCGTTTATGACAGTTGTCGCCTGCCCAGGGCTGCTACGGTGATTCACGCAAAACTCGGAGATTGCATCGAAAAACAGTGACCGTCTTGTATCGGCGAAGCACCGTGCTTTGCATTAGGCAGTTCACTGGTTGATCAAATTGTGTGCTATGACGTCCATGCGAACTTTGCTTAGCTCCACGTAAACTCTGAAGGACGGACCTATTTCTTTTACAGTAATTTCTGTCAACGCTCGAAACCACCTCCGGTTTTGCCGCATAATTACTGTACCTTCAACGCTGTGGGGCTTTAAATGTGTCGCAAAACAAACCCTTCCTTTCGTTGAGTTGCGATCTTCCACGGATGGTTGATTGGCGTGATACAGTGTTGTGAATAGGATCCGTTCAAAAGCAGCGGCAGCAACTTCCCAGACAATTTATGGCAAATCAGGCGCAAAAATGTGCGAGGTTGTGCGAATGTGCGAGGTTATAAGTGATTCCACTTTATCTAACTTAGTAGTTTGAAGTCTTCTGAGAAACCATCCCTTATTTGTGAGAGCTGGTGCAGTGCTCAGGAACCCATGATAGTTGAAGACAAGGTACATCTTGCATGGGTGCGTCAACTTCAGAGAGGCGTGTTTATAGTCGAAATACAATCGCCAAATAAAGTTTGTTCGTGGCTTGTTTATGCTGGATTGTAAGAATTGAAGCTACCGTAAGTTGTGCACTGTCGTAAACCATCGAAAAGCAGCTACGGTAGAGTTCGCTTCGTAAATCCAACCGCAGATTAAGCCCATTTGCCTTGGGAGAGAATTTTTGATTTGAAGATCCGAAAGTCGATTTATAAATCGATTCTTGGGCAATGCAGCAAGTTCTGCAGATTCTTATTGCGAACAATATAGCTACAAATATCAAATGCATTATTTTATTCTACGTTTCAGCTCAGTCATAAACTATCATCAGACCGGTTCCTTGATATTAAGCATTTGCTTTTCTAGTGATTTTTGTCAGGACACTCTGTTGATATGAACTCATTCGTGACATCACTTTCACTAAATCGATAATCTTCAAACTGTGATACCTGCTTATGTGACACAAACAACTTGACCACACCGATGGTCGCTCAGTGCTGCTGTGGTGCAGGATGATCTCGGATTGCAACATACGCGCGCGGTTGCTTTGCGCAACGGAAAGATCGCTGCAGCGCATAGCTCATGATTACTCAGCACGGAATCACACTTGCCTTCTTGCATTTTCGTGGCGCCAGTTATCAAATCCGTACTTCATCAAATATTGCTCGGTAGCAATGTTGATTGAACAGCGAACTGTATTTGAAAAGAATCCGATAAGAAACATTCTAAGTGATGTCGTAGTTTCAGTAAAAATATTGCGGTGTCACTTTTATCAAGAAGAGGTATACCAAACTAGCTGTTGCTTGTCATCACAATATTGAAATGAGAGTGCCAAAAATGTTAAAATGAACAGAAAAAGATGCTTGAGAAAAACTTACTTGATAAAAATAATTGTATTGGTTATAATTATCCTTCTTAATCGGAGTGGTATTTTCACTAATTGCCACTAAGCTTTTTGGAGAAGCAGAGGGTCCTGTGAAAGCTGCAGGCGCAGTATTCGTCGTAGGGAGTTTCCCTATATCGTGTCTAATTCTTGCAAAACTTGTTGTTTGCCGTATTGTGTTAGTAGTAAACCATCATTTTTAACATTTTTTCGAAAATTAACAACCCTTGCTTGTTTTCTTTAAAGTTTTGACTGACTTGCAAAAGTCACTTCCTTCGGATAAATTTTAACCTTTCCCGAAACTTGGTCATTTTTTTGAGTCTGTTGGAACCGTGCACGTTATCTTGTGTACTGAATATGCGAAGGTTCTAGACGTCTAGGCATGCTGAACGCCTTTATCATCCTTAGATAAACAAGGTATTTTGTCATGTCGCTGTTGAAAAAGATGGAGATTAAAAGTGTTTGTCACAAAGGCGCTGTGTGACGTGACACAAGACCTGACGTTGCACGGCACGCGCGTGGCGGGCAAACGCTTGTCAATAAACAGTAAATCAGTTTTTTTTTAAATTGATGCAAACTTGGAGGATCGATAAATGTCAGAAGTAAACGTCTAAGCTGCAACTTAAAGATCGACCCGGAAGCCATTTACTGCTCTGAGTTCAAGCGCCTTGTTCCAGAGGTTACTCGATGATGTGTTGTCATGTCGCTGCTGTTGTTTTAGTGATGAAGCTAGCTGCGAAGGATTTCTACGATTCCCTGATGGAGATATACGAAGATGCCTGGATGGGAAAGGACATGTTGTCCACTTTGACTCAGGTTACTCCGCTATGATTCGATGCGTGTTTGCAGGAGCTTGTGGGCCGGTCTGTATCTTAGTCATTGACTCTGTATTTAATCCAGCCTGGCCGTTAGTTACCGGATGCTGGTTTGCAACTATTGAATAATTTCCATTTTATATTAGTGCACGTCATTTTGGTTCCAATGTCTTCCACGTCAGGTTGTTGTAGTTCTATGCCTTCTTGCTCCAACACGCGTTTCGAAAAAATTCATGCCACAATTGGGATTGGTTATTGGTTTAATGGAGGCTGAAAAATGTGACGTTGGTTCGTTGCTCATTTGTGACGTTGGTTTCGCAAAACACCTCTCAACGCAAAGCTAATCAAAAGTGTCAGTCGTCAGTGATTGAGTTGTTTCAAGTATTTGTTAGGGGCCTTGGTTGTTTAGTCGCTGCCGTCGTTACGCACCTCACGCTTTATTTGTTTTTAAACATATGCGCATTACTGCGTCACAAAATCCTGTCGCGGTTGTCTCAATGCAGTGTGACGAAACTTAAGCCAGCAACCGGCGTCGAATCAATTTAACTCGTTTGCGTCTGTTGCATCACAGACGACCGATGTTCTATATACTGATCTTCATGCTCGCCTGAACGCTGAAGTGTTGACTGCTGTACAAAATCATCTAACACAGGTAAGTGGCTCGACGGTTCGTTACGTGTCGTTGCCAGGCAACTGTTGCTCGTGACTGACAATGCTGCTGCAAATCCTCAAAAGAACGTGTGCGACTTTCCTTTATAACCAGACCAATCAATAACAGTTGCCATGATGTGTCTTTGAGGTGGGCACAGAAAAGCAGGAGTGATGGATCACTGTTGACTTCACTGGGACGCAAATGCACCAGAATCTGTCAATAATCTCATAACATTCGTCGCTTTGTTCTTCAGCAATGCCGACCAACTTACCTGGTTTGTGTTTCTCGATAGCTTGAACTCGATAATAATCTGCCTGAGGTTTTCGCCAGTCGCATTAAACGGCTTAACTAGAACAAGAATGTTGACGATTTCTGTTTTTCTACATATCTGTCGCGCGTGTCTGTACATTGTCATGTCACCGCGATTTTTCTATCTATAATATAAATCGAAAGTAAATGAAATATTCCGTTTGAATGGCACCTGATGATGCCTACGCAGAAGGCGAAATAGATACTCTATTAAGATCTTAACTTAAGATCATAGTATCTGGTTCTTGGTTGCGAATGATTCCTTCTTACAGATATGTAAGTAGATCGAATTTATTGTGAAACACATGTTTGCTTCCAGCAGCTGCGTTTACATTTTTCAAAACAAATTGGATTGGAATCCTTTTTTGTTTTATCTGCAAGCCGTGATTGAAAATTGTGAACAGTTGGATGAAGTTTAATTGTGAAAATTTTGGTGTTGAAAATTCTAAATTTCGTCTTAATTAAAATTAAAATGTTTTTTTTAACAATGCACCAAACGAAAATATTCGATGTAATTGGAATCCCGTTGCAAGACATCACGCGGATGCGAGATTATATACGCCTGTGTGGTCGCGAGTATCTGTGTTGACTGTGAGCTGCTTGTTGTGAAGTGCAATGAAATGAAAGTGAAAGTGAACAAGCGTGGACGGAAACTTGTCGACTTCGATGGAGCGCGAAGGAATTTGAATGCTTTGCAAAACGCTAAGAAGCTCGAAGAGTCGAAGCTGCTCAAAGTTTGTCAATTAATTAAACCTCTTCGTGATGTGTGCTTATGTGTTGGAATTAGAAATAGGGCAAAATTCGTAAACGAGACTACTTTTTATCGAGAGGCCATGTAATTTAGACTGTCCTTTACAGCTTAATACGTGGCCTCTTTTTCCTTAGCCAAGGTTCAAAAAATTATGTTTAGTTTTGTACATTTTTGTGACTGGTTATGTCTTTTCAGTTCGGACGCAAAAGTCTCTTCAATGTAAAGAGATTGGTTTATACGAGGGGCGGGAACATGCGGCCCGCGTGAACATTTAAAAAGTCCCGAATCAGAAAATTTATTGCCCACAGTAAAACACAACATCGCGTCAAAACGTAACTCCATTATAAGCAGATATTCCGACAGTTAGTCGGAAGCATCTCTCGCTCTTCTAATTTTCTATACTTGTTTTCCTTGAAGTAAAATTTAGCATAAAATAAAATTATTTTTTGCAACCAGCCCCCGATACACCACATTTCATGCGGCCCGTGATAATAAATGAGTTCTCCATCCCTGGTTTAAGTCATTGATATGAGGTTGAATGATGCACGAGGTCTACTTTGAAGTTATCGTTTCGCATATTCAGGCACGTAACCAGCTTGAGACATCAGGAGGGGCGAAGAGTTTACTGAGAGGGGTCCGAACTTTTCAAACCATGTCCAACACATTTTACCAGGGGGGGGAAACGTTTTTGGGGTGGTCTTCGCCTCCGCTGCCCCCCCTAGTTAAGGGCCTGCGCATATTCAAATGAGAATTGGATAAGCTGTTAAATTGAAGGAGATTTTTAATTGCATCGGTCAGTGCCGTCACAATCTTCAACGTCCAAACGTTTGTCAATGACCTTCAGCAATTGCCGGCGCGAAGCTTTGGCGGCCTTGGCTTCTGATCAGCCGACCGTGACGGCCAGGCCCTTGATCAGTCGACCGTGAAGGCTAAGGGTCGAATTCCTTGTTTGTTTATGAAATTCCTAACTGCTCGTGGGAAGCAAAAGTGATTTTTAGGACAAACGTTGCGATGGCGGCGAAAAAGAATTTTTGAATTCGCTTCTAGACAATCAGAAGTAAAAACAATAGTTGACAAAAATCTCCAAACTCCCCAAACTCAGTTCGCAGCTTGGGGCCGGGAGGGAGCAACGTACATACCATAAAATTAATTTGAACTGTTTTGAGCATTTCAAAAAAGTGCTTTTATTTATCAGTGAAATTCAACCGTCCTTTAAATGCAGTTGGAAGTGGGAAGCTCTATTTTTGAAATGCGCAACACGATCCGTTCAAAATATGTAATTGTTCCACTGCTGCATGTGGAACATGTCGTGCACGTTTTGGAATGATGCAGAGGAAGTTGGGGACAAACCTTTTCTATAAAGAAGGTTGTCAACGGACTGCATGGTCACCGGACAATCCCCGTTGTTGCGTCAGTCGGACACATATATATATAATTCACGCGGCGCGACCCTGCACGCTTTTATTGTATCGCAACGACATGGTGAAGTGTATTTGCGGAGGTTGCAGATGTTTTTTCGGCGTTAAGTCGATTTAGTTGTTGAGTTGATGGAAAGCATCATTGCGAATGCTTTTATTTTGCCTTCGTAAGCTTCAACGCTTGCAATCTGCTCCACAATCGTTCTTCCAAAATTGAAGGACACTTGGTTGACATTCTAACGTGCAGTGCGTTGGGCAATATTTCAGGACGGCTTTGTATCCCCCAACAGGTAGAAAAAACTTACAACCATCCGACCTTAGTAATGATTTCATCCAGTATTGTAAACGTTAAGTTAGAAACAAGGTTTTGCTCTCAGGTCTTAGATGCAAACACGGGAACTTCTTTTTTGCTCATGAAGCTTTCTCAAACCAGCGATTAACGTCCGATGTGTCATCTGCAGGTGAAGGAACACGTCACCCACACTCATGAAACATACGAAGCCCTGAACAGTCAACTCCACGACGAACTTCCCGATTTGCACGATTCCCGCGTCACTCTGTGCACTGACGTCATCTCCAGTGTTGCCGAGGCCGAAAAGTCGTTTCACGATGAGCTTTCCGAGGTGCGTTGAGAGGCCTTGTCGTTTATTTGCGGGTAATGAACAGACTGCAAGCGACTTGCGTTTGGATCTTGGGGAAAAACAATTTGCTGTCAATTTGCAGCTGCCTCATCTACTAACGATGATTGGAGCAATTATATTTCACTCATTAGGATTCCCACGCGGTATTGAAAAAGTATTGAATTGTGAAATCGGTTTTCAAGACCTTGAAAAAGTATTAGATTTGGCTAAAAGGTGCATAAAGTATTGGCATAGTATGGAAATTCTAAATCCAGCCATTTGTTTATTCAAGTTTTGTTCTTTATCGCTGATGACAACTTTGCAGATGTTTTTTCCTTTGTGTTCCATGAACAAAATTTTGGAAAAATGAAGATAACTGATGGCATAAAAATTTTTTAATTTACAATTGAAAAGGTGTTGAGAAAGTATGGAAAAATGTTTTTTGAAAATGTGTGGGAACCCTGATTGTAATTTTGTTAAAAATCTGTCAAAAACGGGGTTAAATGGTTTGCTGAAGTGCGAAGTACATTCCTGACAACACAGCTTCACTCAAACGAAACTGAAGCATGTCACTTATGACGTGCGGCTGTCGCGGCCAATTGCTTCATCGGGAAACCTTGAACCGCAACAAGTTTGCCATTGTTACGTTCTCGCGTCTTTATTGACGTGTGCATTTCCGGTTGGTTGGTGATTTGGCTGCAAAGTCACTTTTCAAACCCACCCTGACAAACGCTCCGCTTCGCGCTGGAGCTGTTTCAGTGCTTCGCTCACGACGCAACACCGAAGTCAACTTGTGAAGAGTCACAATGTCAATAACATTGTAGATTTTTCCGTTTTTACCGCCACTTATAACTGAACTCACTCGAACGCTCCGGTGTTTGGTTGCAGAATCCAAAGTTCTCCTGATTCTCGATTTACTTCCTTGCTACGGCAAAAGCATTTTTTTTCAATAATGTGCAGGTTTTTTTAAGGAAAATGTTAGGTACCTGGTATGGACCTGCAGGGACCCGATTTTCTCTGATTCTAGGGACCCGATTTTCTGTGATTCTAGGTACCCGGTGATAATTTTCTCTGATTCTAGGGACCCGATATTCAATTCTNGGCACCCGAATCGAGTCCCTAAAACACCTTAAAAACACCTGCTNATGTGTGTTTGGTAAGTTTTGTTAACTTATGCACGTGGTGGCAACTGTAGCTGCTCGAATTCACGCATTGTCTGAACTAAGCGTTCGTTTCCAACCTGATCGTTTCTCTTCCTGACCAGGTTCGGCTGAAGTTGATGAATGTCGCAAAGAGTGTCAGAGACGCGTTCGACAACGGCGACTACAAGATCCAGCGCCTCCACTCCCCTGCGTGAGTTTCGTCGACACGTGTTCGCTTGCGTCCGCCGCGAAAGCGTTATCAGCGACACGAGCACTTTGTGACGCACGTGGGGTGTGGGGCGAAAGCGCACGGGCGAGTTTGGCTGATGACGTGACTGATGCCGGGATTGGTTGGCGTGCTGGTTCAGCGCCAGGGCACGAGGCTGAAATTCACGAAGCGCGACCGGTGACGTATTGTTATCGTTTGCTGAGCCGGCCAAGCGTGGAATGCAGTCATGCGTGAATGGTTGACGGAGCAAGGAACAGTTGAACTAAATCAGTAACTCAATGACCGAAGACCATTGTGACTTGAAAAGTAGCTTTGTTTTGAAACAAACCATTGACACTGAAACGCTGCCTTTGTTCAGATCAAATAATAGCCGCTAAGCAGGTTTATTTAATGTTTAAACTTGCTGACCGCAAAGACATTTCAAGAGAAAACAACTATTTGATCTGAATACCGAGATAGTGGTAAAGCGAAAAATACCTTTAACAACACTGGCGCTAAGCACAGACGGTGTTTCTACGATAGTTAAGTTTTGGGGTTTCTGAAGCTCGTTACATTTAAAGCTGCTGTAATTTGAAAAGCTGTTTCCAACTCTGGAGATGTTTATTGTCGCCGTTAGCAGTGGTGACATTTGTATTAAGAGTTTCACGACCGTGGGAATATTTATCTGTTGTCGAGTTCACTTCCGGTGTTTACCATGAGTAAATATCACAAATTCCTGTATCATGGTTTCCACGCGGTATTGGAAAAGTATTGAAAAAGTATTGAATTGTGAAATCGGTTTTCAAGGCCTTGAAAAAGTATTGAATTAGACCAAAATGCGCAGAAAGTATTGAAAAACTATGGAAATTCGAAATTCAACCATTCCCTTTATACACATTTTATTTTTTACCGCTGATAACAGTTCTGCAAATGTTACTGCATTTTGTTCCATGAATAAAATTTTCTTAAGTGAAGATAAGCGATGGTATTAAAGTTTTTTCGTTTAGTATTGAACAGGTATTAAACGCGTGGGAACCCAGGAGGAAAATGCTTCGTTTAAGATGGAAAAGAAAACTTACCACGATGTTAATGCAACGAACGCAAAGCGGTTGTCGCCCAGGGCTGCTTAAGTTTTTGCGTAAATGTCACTTTCTCTGTTCCAAGACCGACCTCCGCTTCTTTCCCGCAATCAAAAGAACCCGACACTCTTCCCGCTGATGAGGTCAAAAGTCACGAGTCGAGGTCGAGAGGTTACTCTGACAGGTCATCGAGGTCGTCCGGCGGAAGAAAGCACAGCAGCACATCTGGCAACAGACATGACAGGTACAAGTTGCTGGTCTCCATACAGAACAAGGGTTTGATTCGATCGGCTATTTTTTTTTAAATAAGAAATCGATTTCACGCTATACTAAGCACCCATAGTCGTGACAATCTTATTAAAGTGGAATTAAAGGCACAACTATAAATTTTATTTGTTTTCAATCCTCTCCTTGTAGTTCTTGAATCGCAACCTTGTCCTCTTATTACCTGAAGTCATTCGTTTGCTTTGCGGCAAAAGTCGTCCCGATGTTTATGAAATTACATTTTTGTTTCGATGGTCTCTTACTTGGCGTTTTCTTCGCATTTTTTGGAATTGAACTTTTTTCCCATTTTTTCAGCCCGTCGCGCCGCACCAGTCGTCATGACGACTCCTTGAAAAGACATCGAAACTCGAATCGCGAAAGGTAAGGTTGCTATGGTGACGGCTTTTGTTCTTTTCTCGCTTCTTATCTTGCTTCTCATACGTCATGGCGGTGAATCATTGCTCTTCCTACGTTGCGCGCATCCACTCTGTCTACGCTATATGCGTTGACCATTTTTTTATTAACTTTATAGTTATTCAGTATGTGCCGTTATTTTATTCAAGTTTGATTGGAGTTTTCTCTATTTTGGAAAAGACCAAGTTTGCGTTGCTTAAGAAGGAATAAAAGATTTTGTACACGAACGTATTCACGATATTGTTCGATCATTGACACCTGTATTTCGTCACAATCCTGGATTTTCTATTCAGATCTCATGATTACGTCAACATTCCTGTTGGAACCGAGGATCCGGGTCACATGACTAACGGTCACGACAAATCAGAAACGAGCTCACACATCTACTCGCCAGTGGCTGAAGATCAGGTACCTGATGATGTAACGCATGATCATATAATGCATGGTGAT
>JGI24021J15306_10007972_pt1 | contig 12973 bp, 5 predicted proteins | sample Ectturendosymbi1_FD_15306 | JGI IMG/M metagenome (IMG submission 15306) | reverse complement strand
CTCTAGTAATCATTTGTTATTGTTTCGCGAGCCGAAGTGACACTGCGGGCAAATATTGGCCCTCAAGCCAGTTTGACGCCCATTGTATAGTAAAGCATTTTTTACTGTAATTCTGTTGGAGGAAAAGGTGACGACAAGCCAAAGCCTGAAATGTATCATTGTCGGAGTGGGTTGACCTTTTAAAGTTTTGTTTGCCCTAAAATGTTCTTGTTTCTTCCACGATATCTGTAGTTTTACAAAAGTTTGTAAATTAGCGTCGAGCTTTATTTCATTCTGTGCATTGTATCAGACCACGTAATCATTGTTAGCATTTGCTCGCCGCGTCGTACGTCTTTTTGGCTTCAAAGCCTGTTGATCAATCACAATTACTGTGGCAAACTGAGTTTCTCTCCACAACTGCAGTCTAAAAGAGTAAAATCAGGAATTTCTGAGCGCTGGCCACCNTNGCAGCAGTTAGCACAAATTGTGTTGCCGATTTAGACAAGAGCTGTAAATGCTTGTTCAGTAGCGAAACATGTGCTTGGTAAACGTCGTAGTGCCTATTGCTATGGAATGATACCTTTCGATAGATACCGGCATCGAATCTGAATGAGGAATTGGTTTTGATATGTATAGACCAGTGGTTCTTAAACGTTTTTTCTACCACGCCTCCCTTAAGTAGCTGTCCTTTGTTTCAAGACCCCCCCTGACTTGGAATAAGCTGTAAAAACAAATACATTTACTGGAAATTTATTGATCAAACTTTCCATGTTGTAGGGCGCGAAAGGGCTCGGGCCCCCCTGGAAATTTTTTGACGCCCCTTGGGGTTCGCGCTCATCCGGTCAAGAACCACAGGAGACAATTGGAATTCAAGGCGTTAAAGACAACTTTTCATTTTTTGCCTACAGCTAAAAATTCACAGTCGTGAAAAAATTTACTGGAAACCTCAAAACCTTCCTGGCCACAAAAGCTTCTCAATAAATCGCAAGATGGACACGAATAACAACGATCGATAGGAAGTTTTAATGTGTTTTAGATACCGTACACCAGCTCTTCTCTCCACGTATGCCGTGAAGTTCGTGCGGGAGGATCGCGAAACGTTTCAAAATGTAACAAATTTTGCGCTGGGGAAAAAGGTGCGGTCGCCCCCCCCCAATTTTTGGACGTTGTTTACTGAACCACTGAGCTAGAATCGTCATTAACGCGTAAAGCTAAGCATTTTTGTAAAGCTAATATATGAGAGTTCAAATTCCTCGCGCCACCTCCAAATATTTTTCTGACTACTCGCCTGATTTTGCGATAAGATCTTTGTTCCTTTCGCTGACTGCTCAGTGGCGCCGAGCGCGATGATGCTGATGCTGAAGCAGAAGCCAACATTCTGTAGAACGTCCCTGAAGCAAAACGGCACATGAACATGGTTTCATAAATTCACATGCATGCGAGCCACGTCTTCACCATGCAAATCGCCCGTAACAAGTTTTTATCTACACCTGTGTACGGGGTATGAACGACTGATCCTAAGTTAAATGCTTGTTGTTAAACTTGGACACATGAAGATGAAGCCTCACTTAGGTTCAGTGCTGTGTCATACTTCGCAAAATGTTGATGTGTTTGGATGGAATTTGGCAGTACTGTTTTTTCATCGGAGCATAGGTCATTAATTACAAAGTCGTGTGAATTACTGGAAAATTGCTACAATCACAACAAACATGTGCTTTCTTGAAAATTAGCCCATTGATTAGATTTCATAAGCAAGCTCATGTTTTCCATTAACAGCAGTAAAATGCATGTTTTGTTAATATTTTGCTTTCTCATATCCAATTACTTTCGTTATCGGTTTATCGCAATACGTCATAGTGGGCGCCACAAGAATTGTACAGTAAATAAAAGTGAGCCGCAAGTTGAAAAATATTGGAAAGCACTGCCGCGGACTAAACGTATTGCATGTATTTCTCCTACGGAGCAGGCATCTTAAGCTCTCTGTAGCGTGCATCAAAGATAAACATTACTAAGATCCACTTCAAGAACAAACTGGTGACATCTGAAGAAAAAATCACAAGAATTATGATCCACAAACTTACGCCTGCGGTAGGACAGTGCAAGCAGGAAATAACTATTCTAAACAAACTATAAAATGCACAGTGATATAACAAACCAATAGTGAGTTAACTTGCTTTCAGAAATGCGTTTCCACAGACACGTGGTGGGTTTATGGATGATCGTGACTGGACATGCTGGTATATAAACAAGCCGAAGTAAGGGAAATTAATATGTGCCAAAATTTTTCTTCGATGTTAAGCAAAACAAGTTGAAATCACAAACACCAGCACGAGTTGTAAGGAATTGAACATGAGAAAGAGCCAACATTACGTCGTTCCAGCTATTTGATAACATATCCCGGTTTCTGAGCAATGTGTAATCGGAACCACTAACTCAAACTTTGGAAATCAGAACAAAGCACCAGAACACTTTCTTCAAGAGTACAGCTTAGCTGTTGCCATTTGGAGCGCCCTTGTTTATCGGTTCGTCAACAACCTACACCACCAAAGTCCACGCCAAAGCCATCTGAAAATTCCCAGAAACATTGGTTGTTTGACGTTCAAATCAATACGTGAAAGACGGGTTGATACGGTAATGGACAAGCTCACTGCCTTTACGGGCTATTGTTCCTCTTCGTGGTCGCCCTACAGAGGTAGACTCTTTCTTCCCCACTTTTTCTTGACCTTAAAGAGAAACAAAAGGCTGTACTAAAATTTTTGAACAAATACGCCCACATTTCGAGCGTTTCCCATAAATTTGCTGCTGTAGCCTCGGCAGGTTATTTTTTTTCACTACGTGTATTTTTTTCGACGTGTGAGAGTTTTTCGCTTCGTGGACGGTTGCTTTCCTATAATTGATCTAAAGAAAAGGGAAAGTGGAACAACCTACACAATTGCAATAGGAACAATTAACAGACGCAAGACCGAATCAGAAGCAACACGCAACCGCAGCTGAACGCTGCTGCGATGCTTTTTTACGAGTGCTTAGAACGAGTACACTGTGGGAAGTAACAACCTACCACCTACTGTAAAGCGGTAGTTTGCTGATTGTGGACGACCACCCCATGGAGTGCACGGCCTGTCGGTTCTGGATTACCAGACAATAGAATGGCTGCTGTAGCAGTCACGCTAGCGCGACCGCTACATGTAAGCAAACGCAAAGTCTTCCAAAGCAAGGTGAAAGGAAGGACCAAGCAAAGCGACACTCAAAAGTGACTTCCATGCGAATGGAAGTGAGAGCTCTCTTTGGCCGAAACGTCTGGTGCATTGACATCACCAACAATTGCCTAAATCAGCACCATCGAGGTTTCTGGGTTCAAGCCCACATTGAAGGTGTGCGAACACAACCGGGCCGCACACGCTTCACTGCTCAGCACCTGCGAGATCTAGTGCGGCCTAGCAGTGGATTGAAAGAACTCGCAACTCGATCAAACGATGAAGAACAAGAAGATTAGATCAAAACGTTATTAATGACTTCAAATTTGTCTCCTTGTCGTTGTACGTCACATCAGCGCCCAACCAAAGTGACCCCGTTGTAATTTGTCCTAGCTTCCCAAGGATGCTTCAAATGTACCCAGCATCACATCCATACTTAGTGTCCATTGACAAACCAACTGTTGTTCTGAAACGTGTTTTTGGAAAGTATCTTAGCGAACTTTAAGACATTTGCAATCATCAGTGGCTGTTTTCAATGAGAAGTTTCAGAATATTGAGAAGTCAAAAGCATCAATTGTTGAGGTTGTGTCGTGTCTCGCCACTGTGAAGGCAACGATCCAAGAGATAATCAAATGTACGTATCAAACCAAGTTAAATCAGCACTGAGAAAACTCAAGCGAAGGCAAGGATCGTGACTGTGATTTATGCATGTCAGATGTATCCGTATTGTGTAAACCTTGTGTTGCATATCTGGATAAATGGTCCACTTTAATTGATGAATGTTTNGGATAGATTCTTCTATTGCAAACAACNNAATAGGAAAATTTTAAATCAGGTGAGTAGTATCTGTTTGAGAGGAACGTTTCTATTGATGAAGCTAAACTGTTTGACCAATACCAAAATTTCTTGAGTTCGTGCAAAAAGAGTATCAACCAAATGCAGTTTATTGAAAAATGATGGAACATGAAAGATGGACAAACTATTTTGAAATTTGCAATACAATTAAATGCCTCAGCGGATTGTTAAAGATGATGTGGAACATATTTTTTTCTTGTTGCAGCCACAAAGCTGGTGTACAATTTAAAACATCTTTCATGCAAGCAGTTTCTTAATATTGCTAAATGTTATTCTAAATTTTTAAGAAATTTAAGGAAACTGTAAAATATTAATGGGCTAAATAAGGCAAGTAAATAAGGATTTTGTTTTTTGTTTTTACTGAAACATCGTCCACACTGGACGCCTTATTTCAGTTCATGAAACTTATTAAACAATATTAGTTCTTTTACTTGTCAAGTGTAGACACTACACTCAGCTAAGTGACAGTGGTAAATTGTTCTTCCCTTTTGCTGATGACAATATGGCAGTCCTGTTGTTAAGCTTATTAATAAACAAACATGGACAGAAGAAAGTGGCATCGACACCTTGACAAGTGTAAAGTTTATCCAGCTTATCTAAAAAACGTAAAAAAAAACTAAAAAGGCAAAACGAAGAGAGGAAGACGTTGCCGCCAAGTCATGAATGATTCCAGATTACCGTTCTACCTTGGCAGTGAAGTCCAGCGGAGACATTTCTGCGGAATCTGTAAGAGGACAGAAAATCGAGGAACATGCTGTGACAGACATAGATCTACATAACGATGAGAATAGGCCTAGTTTGACTAGCAGCACCAGTAGCAGAAGAACATCAAGAAGCATCATCGAAAAACACGATTGGTGAGTTGGCTGACGCTACCACTGCGGAGGCAACGATGTTAGTTTCCGGCCAGCCACTATACCGGAAAAATATGCGGGAACACTGGTTAAAAAATGAAACAGGTACTCTTCGATATTGCGACGAAAGTTATTTTTGAACCATGAAGTTCCACAACACAAACGACAAACTCGTCACGGAAATAGCACAAGTCGTATTCGTCGCCACAGCCACAATGGTGAAGTAGTTGACAGAAGCCGGCTTGGTTTTTCTTCTTCACAAAGGTTGTGTGTATTGTTTCACATGTAGACTGATGTGCGCGGATACGATTAAATGTGCGCATTTCCTTGTTGGAAGGCGATTCTGCGATTGGAAGCACGCTCTTGAGCGCTTGAGGAATCACGAGCAATCGATGGAACCTATAGATGCCACGATTACATTTAGTCGTACTTGGGAAGAATTGATACAGAGCTAGCCAGTCAGGTCAGTCAATGCAAACAACATTGGAAATCGCTTCTGCCTGCAACGTTTGGTTTATGTCAAATTATTGCTGCACGGGAACTGGCGTTTAGAGATGACGAAAGTGTTGGATCGCCCAGAAACTTTTTTCAAGCAAATTTGCAAAAAAAGAAGATGCATTGCTTTTGGTGACCAGTTTTTGCAACAGTTTCGTCACAAGATTATGTCATAAATATTAATTATCCATGGAAGCACCAGTGACTTCATCGATCATTCTCTACCTAAAGATTCTGTATCCGTACACGGTGCCTCCCACCATCCAAATCAGGCGCTGCGTCACAGTGCCCATTGTTTTGTTACCGGTAAATTGCAGGCAAGGTGGAGCCCCACCTGAATATGTTTGGCATTTGTAACAGTTGGTAACAGTAATAGATGAAGGGACAGGTATAAAACTATTGCATTCAGCAACATTGCCCAATTTTTGCCAACATCTTACTCTTGTTAGGAACAAGATGACCCATAACTTGATACCTCAGTGCAAACGTCTAGCACAGGGGTTCCCAACCTGGGGTACATGTACCCAAACGGTATATTTGCTTATCCGAAGGGCACATTTAAGGTTATCAATAGAAGAGCAAAATATATTTGCATATGATTTATTTCCAAATATTTACACATATATTAGTGAATATTCTTTTCAAAAATCATTATATGCTTATTGTTAAATATATCAATGAAAAATCATGATAAAATGTATTGTCATAGGATATCTTAGGGGTACATGTACATCTGTCAAAATGCCGAAGGTGTACATACTCATCTGTCGATATGCTGAAGGGGTACATGGTAAGAGAAAGGTTGGGAACCCTGGTCTAGCAGATAGCTTGTGAAAATCAGTTGTGTTGCAACGAACTTCAGTTGTCATAAATAAGGTTGCAGGTTAACAGTGTGAACTGACCTCTTCACAAAATTTTTAAATATCTGTCCAATTATAAGGTTGTTATCCAGCACCTGCTAAAAGTATAAAGCTGAAACATGTTCAGTTTATTGTGAATGCTGTCTGTGAAATCCTCAGGGGACTTTGTACATGGTGTTATTTCAAAAATGGTTTAGAGGAGAACGCCTCTTAAACATTTAGGTTATGCCGAGAAATCAACTATAGCCTAGAAGCCATACATAATCAAGTCGCTGCATATGCTCTTTTGACACAAAAGACTTTAAAAATCTTATTTACGAACCAAAAATTTCTAGAAAACCTGAAGTCAGCAGCTTAATTCCGTTTATTTCTTGCAATGACAGTTTATTTGCCGGTACGACTCTTACAGTGCATAAGAGCCAGGTTCACTGTTCTAGTGTCATGCAATGATGAGCTTGAAGTTTCCTCCTGTCCCTTCCTTTGTCTGCCGAGGTTGATTGCGAAACTTGCGAGCAGTGGCGTAGCAGACTAAGTACCGCCCGGGGCCGACCGTAAAAGTACCGCCCTTCCCCTAACCCCTCAAATTTGCTCACAAGAATTTAAAAGGAAAGATCGTGTTTCGTGCTTATTAAAGATATAAAGAATAGTCTAACACTCACCAACTGAAATGGGTCTTGATTTTCATTGACGATTATGAGTCTTGCTTTTTGTGCTTGTCGCCACCTTTCTCATCGTTACTCTTCCTATCTTTTGTTCTTGTTTGTGCATGTGCAACACTTGTCGCAATGGCGAGGTTGTACAGTCGGTGGGCCGTGGACCCAGTCTGTGTCCGTTTATTAATTGAGCCATATGCTGGAAAACATTGAGAACACTTGGTTTACTCATTCTAGGGGATCAAACAAGAGACTTGATGGCGGCATACCTCCTTTGCAGATACAAACATTTATGTATGTTGCGTAGTATGTTGATAAATACCAGGCTAAAAAATAAATTTAATGATATGATCTCAGTGATGTAAAGAATGTTTCATTGTTCACTTCATGTTTCAGTCTTGGCTAAATTATCGTATTATCTAAAAGGGTTCAAACGCTAAGAGGCTATCCGCTTCAAGGTCATATTCCGACACCATTACGTTGTACAGAAAAACAGCAGTTCTATTGAAACTGAGAAACGTCGCCTTTGCAGAGTTTTTCCCTTTAACCACCAAAAGCTAATGTTAAGCTCACCTAATGACTAGGCTATCAGCTTAAGGTACTTATTGAAAATATCTCATTGAACATTAAAAGTGGCATGAGACTTGCCACAAGAAACGTTCGTCGCCAATGCGTCGGTGTCAGTTGATGTAATGATGTGCACTTGAGGCGTTGCTAAGACTCAACAGGATAAAAAGGGTTGAGCTAGCCTTGACTATTCACTGTGATTCCATGCAGGGCCTTATCAGATTTTGAGTGGAGGTACAATATAAACCTGAACAACCGGATAAGTAATGTTTGGTAGTCTGCGGTTGAATGTCAACTCTCTCCTTTGTTCAAACGACGTTTGACTGGGGTGGAAGGAATTGGCTTTGGCTGGAGAGGAGGTATAGGGGCTGGGGGCAATGGCCTCCCAAGTATGTATGTTAAAAATGACTGATTTCAAGAAAAATACCGGGTGCATTATCATACTGAATTTGACTCCGACGTTTGAGTAAACACGTTTAATCAATTTGCTCATTCCACAGCTACAATCCTTAGTTTTTTGTCTATAGCTTTCCAGTGGAGAGATTCTACACACAAAAAATGAAGAGTTAGAACTTTTTAAACTTTTGAAAATTTATTTCAAAATAATAAAGAAGAGTTAGCACTTTTAAACTAATTTCAAAATTTTATTTTTAATCAACCAATTGCCGCCCCCAAGAAGATCCGCCCGGAGCCCCCCCTCTCCTTTGCTATGCCACTGCGTGTGAGCGGATTGTTCGACTTTGGTCTTTATTGCGTGCAATATAACATGGCAACACATCGTCAAACGTAGAGTTTAAGTTGCGGTAGTAAGCGTTTAGCCGCATGTGACTGTTGAACCGCAGTCATCTCGGCAGTTAATGCAGCGAGACAGCGACTGCTGATAGTGGTAAGCAACGTATAATTTTATACTGTGTGATAAGAAGCATGAGCGAATCTGTGGCAATGCTTCCACAAGTTTGAAAAATCCATTGTTAATGTGAGTGTGACCAACATGCCTGAATGAATTGCTTAATCCAACTACGCTTATACAAGCTTCTTTTCACACATTATGAAGCTACGTGACTGCTAGAATACGCCTATGCAGGTTTGAAGGAATTCGTCTAAAACCGTTAAGGCTAAATTCTGACTTCTGAGTGAGTTCCCAGACATTTGCAGCTCTAGTTTGAACGTGATGGCCTACTCTGCTTGGAAAATCTGCAGATAGTGTATTTATTGTGTAAATTATGGTAATGTACCTCGCTATGCTGCCAACGAACGGCATTTTTCTAACTGCTGCCGCAACGTGGGCCATTTTCTTTGTGGTGTAGAGAGGGTAAAGCGTTTTGTGAACGTCCATCTGCATTGAATCGTCAGTAACCTGAAAAGGATAAGCGAAAAGTCGACGTTGCCCCTGGAAGATGTTCTGCGGAGGTTCATGTTTGAAACGTGATATCAAAACCTCTGAGTTGAGCTGTCTGCTAAATAACACCTACTGCTTTACAAAGACAATATCGATACAAAAAAAATATCGAAAATGTTCCAGGTTATGGTTTGTGGGCAGAGATGGATGAACATGAAAGTTAAACAAACGTGTTTTTGATTAAAATACTATACATTTTATTTGACAAAAGTAATTTTTGTTTATTTTAGAATGAAGTTGTGATATTTTGTAATAGCAGCTTAACTGACACTAAGGAAAGATATCCATTTCAAAATAATTTGCAGGTAAGAATGGAAGAAGATGCAAGATTTCATATTATAAAATGGATCTCGTGAAGTTATTCATTTCCTGTGTACTGCACGCGTGAGAAGGTGTATGTATTGGAAACCACTGAAACAACAAAATAATATCCGAAGCATTTCAAATCATATGAAATCCAACGCTTCTGATAAAATGATTTTGGCCGCAACAAATCATGAAAACAGATACAAAAACCATTGACATAATGAAATTTCAACGTCACATCCTTGAGACGAAAATATAAATTTACTTAAAGTAGAAACATCGCAAGGTTTTTTAAAACTTGTGGAGGAACAATTAACTGATCTATGTTTGTTTGCAAGAGCAGTTAGCAAGTTGAAACCAAGGAAGAATACGTGGTTTTACCAAATGACATCAGAAGGCATTTGGATAAGAACAAACAAAACGCTTTTCAAAAGCTAAACATGGGTTGACGGTGCATATTTTGAATAGTCTTTGATCTTTAAATATGCTTTTGTTGCCAGGGCATACGCCATGATTTCATTGCCAGGGTGGATGTCATTGTTTTTGCGTTGGTTGCCCCGGCAGCTGCATAGCTGCGAGTATACGGATTCGGATAAAACAAGAATTTTGGTTAATATGCCGGAAGTGCCCAGAACGTCGATAAAGATATCGGAGTCGACCAATCATTAACTATTTTTACGATTTTTGGCTTGTTGCAGTGTGAAATGATTAGACGCCATCTTTCATTGAATTTTATAGTTTTTATGCATAGCACGTACAACAGATACACATGACATATCTCATTTGGGGTGTCAGCACTGTTGCTCGATATTGATGACTACGCTAAACCTTTTCGTTATTCCACAAACAATATTTATTTTGAGTGACAGCGGATCGGCCTTTTGCCGAGCCGCTAGGTTGGTGTAAATTCACTTAAACCTTTTCACAAAAGCTGGAAGAACTTGTGGTTGGCAATCCTGCGTTTTGCCCAAGGTGTTGCTGATGTCACACACATAGTTGAACCACTAAACAACTCGGGAAACGAGTTTTTCTTCAACTGCACAGGCGTTGCATCAACACAGCCTTCGAATTAATAAGACTTTTAAAAACGTGTTTCGCAAATCTTATTTAAAATTCCGCATGAATTGTCAGCGAATTACGTGTGAGAAATGTATACAAAGATGTGAGAAATATATACAAAGATGCAACTCCTGTCTGCGACATACTTCTCCATTAGAAAATTCAAATCACGTTTATCACATATTTTAGTCTAAAGAGACTATCCGGAGACTGACGTGTACCTGGAGACACTTGCACAGCATCGAGGTGTCTGTAATTTACACAAAAGCGCTTAATCTTTTACCGCATCAAATTCAAATTCCGATATAATCTGTCAAATCAGTAAATGCGTGGCTTGAATGATATTTTGTATGTTTTTTGGATTTTACCAGAATGTTTGTGTTTCCAGAACCATCTTTCCATTCAAGAAAAATTGACGGAAAAGAGAGAATGTTTTCTCCCAATGATAATTCGGCAATGAGGTCCGTTCTGCTTGGCAGTTTATTTTCTGGTGGAATAAATGTTATCGGTCTGAATCATAATGGAGAAGCAAGAAGCCTGATCAGAAATTTACTGACAGAAGAATTGGATAGTGAGGATCTTTCTTCTAAAGATGGCCTCAGCAGCAATGATCTTCAGCAGATCTTGCATCTCACCAACAGCCATAAACCCTCCCACTTGCGCAAACGCTCAACTTACAAACATCTGCGCAGGTGCATATATATTTTGCGGACCCCGTGTTGCCGGAGGTATGCCAACCGACCCCTGTACATTGGAAAGCCGTAGCAAAGCGGTTTTTCATCTTGGAAAAATCATTCGTTTGTAATGACAGCTGCTTGTTTCATAAACTTATCACGTATTCATATCTGTCTTTCTTGTCTCGAATGTTCATGACAATGAAGTAAGTGTTGTATTTTGGAAAAAGTGCACATTTGAAAACGTAGCTTTAGTTGAGATAAAACACTACCCCTATCTATCAAATCTGCCCGAAGAAACAAAATTTGTATATAAAATTTACTTGATATTAATGTTGTTGCCTATGGCAAGTGTTGTACAAACGCTGGCAGCGCATCTCGTTTTTGCAAGTACTTGGGCACAAGCACAATGTAATCATCTGGAAAAATTGAACGCAACTGTATAAGGACAAAATTAAAGATAGCTTATGATACTCTTTGGTATATGGCTTCACTTCCAAATGTAGTTTTGCTTTATTGCTTTACTGTAACACAACCGTAAAGGACCACCGAATGTTATACGTTTAAAAGCAGTTGAAACATCAATACAGGATTTTATAATCTTGGCACTCGCTATTTTCGAATTAGGTGAAACTTCTTGAATAAGCTTTTCTTCAGTTTCATTGCACTTGAAGCATTTAACACATTGATCAATGGCATGAATGTATGTTGGTAAATCAACCTGCCTGAAATTAGGAAGTACTGTACCAATATTTTTGAGCATTTGCTGTAGTTTCTATGCTAAAAAAAGCACATATTGTATCAATTAGCTGATTGTTGCTATATGCATCCAATACTGACAACCATCTGAACTTATTAAATGGTTTGTCACATTTGATATTTGACGAATATCAAAATGTTTCTCTATTAAGTAAATTGTGACTCATGGTCGGATTTCAACTTCCAAAATGGTAATCTGCGCAAAAATAAGGTAATTTTATCAGCCTATACATACTGAACCAACGCATCGTCGCTTTTAGCTGTTGGAAAGCTTTTTTCATCGTAAAAACAGACCTCGTGGATGTGGCAAACAAACGTGTGTTGTGCGAGTGTCTTATGGTTAAGTTATAAATAGTAACAAACCCGTCTTTATTGCTGTTCTGTTCTATTTATTTGCGGCGACAACGGACGTTTTTTCCAACACGAGCTTTTCGCATCAGTTCTGCGCCTGTTGATTTAAGCTCTGCTTCCTCCCCAATCGAGGTTTCAAGAAACAAAGGATGTCGCAGTGTGGGGGGGAGGTGCCTCTCAACACCTTATAATCATCATTTCAGGGACACCGCAAGCTTCCAATTTATTTACCGAAAGTGCAGCAAACTTCTAACTGTGTGACAAGGGTGCTGCTCATCGAGGAGAAAGGTTGGAAACACTACTGAAAAGCTACAAACGTCGTAGATGTCTTAAGCAGAGAGTCTCTGTAGTTGTTTCCGAAATGTTCAGGTTGAAGATGTTACAGGTACAAGGGTCTTTCCGGAAATTTCCCATTAAAACAAGATATTCAACAACTGTGCGATTTTAAGCTGTAATCTCAGACATCCGGTTTAGCCTATCACTGAAATCGTCATTAAAGCAATGATTAAGCCTACAGCTAGCAATTCACAGAAATTAATGATATTGAAAGGTTATGGGGCATACTGGACGCAAGTGGTTTTAGAGCTCTCAGCTGCTTGGAATTGCAGTTTTAGTTGGAAAAATTTTTGAAACTGTATAAGAAAAGTTCAAAGACTGTTATCACTATATGTTGCGATAGTTAAAGACTGAATAATATTTTAGAACCACCTAATGCTTTTGATAATGATTGAGCTGAATGACTGCAGTGTAAACAGCAGGTTTTGGTTTCAAATAGACATATAGCAGAGGTGAAAGTGATTGAAGGTGTATGTGAAGATTTGGTTAAATATTGTGCTCTTTGAAAGATGTAACGGGGATTTGTATTCTTTTGAAGTAGATTGTGCACTGACGAATGACTAACAACAAACAAATTCATTGATTTTCATACCAGCTTTTCCTCTGTCCTCCCTTGTCCAAAAGTTGGGGGG
>JGI24021J15306_10007971_pt1 | contig 12973 bp, 12 predicted proteins | sample Ectturendosymbi1_FD_15306 | JGI IMG/M metagenome (IMG submission 15306) | reverse complement strand
GTATAAAGCATCTGCTTTGATTGTGCAATGCTTGTCAGCAAGACTCCTTGCGTGTGCTTATTCTATTTCCTAAGTTAAAAATGTGCATAAGCTCTTTTACACCAAAAATTACTGCCGTAACAGATGTGTGTAGTGTTTTTCAACGTGTTTTGAAAGATCAAAACGGTCTCTCAAATTTTTCCAACAGGCTCTCAAAATACACTAGAAACTTGCTTTACCACCACGATCAAAATACACTAAAACCATGTTGTACGACCATCTCGGTATTCAAATGAAATAGTTGCGGTCTCTCAAAGTGTCTTTGCGGTCAGCAAGGTCAAACCTTAAAAAATACCCTGGATGTGTGGACCAGAGCTCTGCAGATTATTAAAATTGAAATGAGGTAAATGCTTCAACGTCGCATTCCTGCCTGCGAGCTCCGTCGCACAATAACGATGATTCTGTCAAACATGTACAGCAATTACTACAATAGACACACAGAGTTTTAAGAACATGTAAAATAAAGGTACAGTCCTCACGATGCGTTGCACTGTGTGCCATAGCTGGTTTCCCGCTCCAACGTTTTCTATGTTGCAAACGATAAAATATACTTGTTCCGTGCGACAGCAGTGAACTTGAGCTGCATGTGCATCACTGTTACAGGAAGATGAATCGGACGAAAATTCGAACGAAATTGAAGCAAGAGCTACTTCATACATAGAGAAGTTTCACAAAAAAGTTTCAGAGGCAAGCTAAAAGATTTCTTGCTCCTAATATATTACTTCTATTTATCGAGACCATCATAATTAGCCCAGCCCTCTGAAACAAAATCTTATTATCTCTTGTTTTTCATTCAATTCTTGTGTTGAGGTAGGTACTGTGTTCTGTCTGATATCGAAGTATTGCGCGAACTCTGGGAGATCAAGCACTTTTAGTAAGATATGGACTCTGCCAAGTATTGCCGTTTATGCTAGTCAGTAGTCACGGTAACTTACTTTTGCTCCGGATATCCTCAAATTGTTTTCCAGCTTACAGGGTGTTGCCGGTTCCTGCAAGACCTCTTATTGCAATTGGTACTACTCTGGCTTTGATGCTGCACATTCGCTGCACTTTTAATTTCCTGTTCCGACATTTTCATGTTTTCTTTTCTTTCTTTATTGTTCTATGTATCATTTGGTAATGCTACATGTACGATCAATCATCTGCTTTCCTGCTTGGCTACCGCTAGTAGGTCACGTCTCCAAGCTTGTATCAGTCTGTCTGGATCTCGAAGTCCCGCAGTACATGGACCTTGCTATTTTTCACCACTGGCTGTGGTGTGTTGAGCCAGACGTTTTCTTTCGTGTTGATCTTGTTGTGGTGACATATGCTGTGGGTATTGCTGCTTCTTGATTGTTATGCCATGTGTTGTAAATGCTTTCTGTTATCTTAAAGAATGCACGCACTCTGTGGTTAACTGTTTAATCCTAATCTTTACACAAACTGCATTTTGGCTTTTTAATCGTATGGAGTGGTTTGGTTTTGTGGCATCTGGTGTGCAGTGCTTGATTTTGTGCTGCTGTTATGAGTGCTTATGTTTCAATCTTGGGTCCATTGATTTTTTTCATCTATCTAGCATCTGTAGGCGTTCTCTGTTGATGTGCTTTAAAGTACTTCCTGTTTGTACTGTCCGCGTAGCTGCTTGCTGGCACAAATATTCTCAATCCCATTTTGCCACTTCTTTTGTGATTCAGTATCTGGTAATTGCATTATGTTTCCAGGCTGCTTACATTAGGGATCTTTCCCCTTTATTTTACTGTTGTACTCCTGTAATCGTGCAGAGCATTTGTTTTACAGAGGCAGGCGCGCAACCAGGGTGGGGGAATTTGCCCACCCCGAAATTTTCAAAACATCGCATAGCAATTTTGGCATTTGCAGAAACTTTCAAAGAATAAAGATGAAATTTTTTATTCAAATAATTTTTCAGAAATGTCTTATTTGAATTTTTCTTTGTCCTATTGGTAAACTATCTCCTTACAAGATTCATCTTGAGACAGGTCATCTGATCGAAAATTAAGCCAGTGGACCATGCCTGGTGACAGAAACAGCATGCTATGTTCGCACTGTGTTAACATTGCATTTGCCTGGGGTTACTGTAGGTTAGGCCTACTGTTTAAGAATTTTTGCATTTTATGTTCAGTGCTCAACCGTTGCTGGAGTTTCACAGCCAAGCTCTAATGTTCGAATTTGACAAGAGCCTCAAAGCTATTAGGTGTTGTTACGGTATACAATAGTCCTGGCAAAAGCGGCGAGCCCACCCACATGTGGCAAGCCTGGCCCAACCATTCGTGATAAAGTTAATGTTGCATTCCTGCTGCATTTCTTTCAAGGGTGTTTCAGTTGGCAGACGAAGTCTCGTATGTACGATTGAAACAATAGTATCAGTGGTTAAATATATGCTAACATTCATACCAGTCTCTTGTATCTGACAACTTCACCACTCGCGGTATCGTTTGCAGAAATTATCTCACAGCAAATACATTCAACTGAAGTTTCAAAAATCTTGATCAGTGGTCTTCAACCTTTTTTGTTCAATCGCCCCAGCCATTTTCTGGCCTCGTCTGAAGTTGGTTGGTCGTAAAATAATCGTTTGGCCTTTTGCCTAAAAATATTTACTGGTCCATTTTTTCGGAAACCCTTTTGAAAATGTTTGTGATAAATGCTATATGAGACCGACGCCCGCGTTCTCATGTTGATAAGATCTGAGGGATGAGAGATTGAAAATAAGTTTTCTACGCTATCACTGGAAATGCGTGAACTGTGTTGGAAGCAGTGGTAAGGTTCAAATTTTTCAAGAACAGGTTCTCTCACTACAGGACTCACTAACAACAGGTTCTCTCATTATCACAGTCTCCAGAGGCAAACCATGCTGGTTGTCCCAATATAAGTGCAAGGTTGATCTTTGTGTTGCCAACTGGTACGGTCTAACAATGGAAATTATTGATTTTAGTTATTTTCCCAAATTTTCGTCTTGTTTTTCACTATTAAAAGTTAGTAACAGGACTGTGAGAGGTTTACCAAAATAAGTCAGAAGTCAAACGTGTTCATGGGGAAAATTGAGAACCCCTGACTTAAGCCAAGAACCGGTTCTAGGGATTAAAGAAATTCTAAGAACAGGTTCTTGTGAACCGGTCGAATGCCATCACTGGTAGTAAGCACTATGCAGGCCCAACACTTGCAGACAGGTCTGCGACTCCACAAGTACAAGCACAAGCAAGACTTAGTCCAAATTTTGAAGTTCTAGTCATATATTTATAATTTAGGTGTATTTTTGTACCAAAGGAAAACGAATACCACCAACAAAGTTTGGTTCTTTTCTGACCTTGGAATAATCGGCTTGGCCTTTTTCAAGTACTGTTTGGCTTTTTATTGCAATTTTCATCTGGCAGGCCTGTTGGATAGTTAATGCAGTTAAGCGTTACACAGGGTAATGTTAGTTTGATTTTTAGATCACGAGTCTTACCGTATATACTCGCTTATTAGCCGCATTCGCAGATAAGCCGCAGCAGTAATTTTAGGCATATACCGAGAATCAAGGGTAATTCACGAATAAGCCGCAGGTGAATTGACTTTTCACCGGTGAATTGACCCTGCGCGATCAATCAACCACAAAATATTGATTTTTACAGGCAAATGTAATGAAAGTCAATTTTTTTGTTCAAAACCTAAGAAACCTTCTTCGTCNGAAGAAGGAAGTTCGTCTATAAGTACGTGACAGTGCCCTGCTTTCGCCGATAGCGCCCTACTTTCGCCCATTGCCAAAGGGCATTTGCGGTTCGACTTGATGACTGAAATTCGGTGATAGCTCATGCGAAAACTTTGTCCCTCTGCGCATGTTGCGCGTATAAGCCGCAGGCAAAATACAGGCCATATTCCAGGTAAAAAAGTGCGGCTAATAAGCGAGTATATACGGTATATCTTGTGCTTTATAACCTTTGTTACGAACCATGGAGTCAGAAGTGCATCAGATGATTTGGTGCCAAAGTGGCAAATCTAGTTATTATTTTTGGAATCAATTCAGAGTTTTAGTATATTTTAACCTGCACAGATCACCCCCTTGGAAACTGAAATTGCCCCCAAATCTGGTAAATCACAAAATCGCCCCAATAACACATAAAATCGCCCCCGGGGGCGATTTCGCCCACGTTGAATACCACTGATGTAAATAAAGGATTTGATGAATTTGCTAAAACAAGACGAAAGGTTAGGCAGGTTTACTAGTGGCCTATACATCTGCCACACTAAAGCCATGACTGTACCAGTTCAGTACACAACCAGGGTTTGTATTATAGGCTCAGAACCGTCGCCGCAAAGTCTTCAATAGGGGGGCTTTACGTTTGCGCAGGGGGACTTGCACGTTTGTGCAGGGGGGCTTGAAAGCAAAAACTCTATTTATTTATAGTGTTTCATATTTCAATTTGGGGGGGCTTGGAGCTTTGTATGGGGGTCGAAGCCCACCAAAGCCCCTCCGTGGCGACGGGACTGATTAGGCTACTACTTTTACTCTGTCCTAATCGTTCGGTCTGCATCTTGATCAAAAGTGATAAGTTCTCATTTTCGGAAATGTTGCGAAAAGAACTTTATCTGTGAACGCTTGCGCAAAAGTTGNATTACGGTTGAACGAGCACAATGACGTCATCGAATGAAAGCTCATGAGAATTGCCCCCCCCCCCGAAATGAAGAGCTGGTTGCGTCCCTGTACTGAGGTAACAGGAACTGATTCGAAACAAGTTTGTTACCTGTTTTTTTGCGAATTTTTATTTAACTAAAATGGAAACCATAGAAACAATGCTCTTGTTCTTCCTGCAGGCGTCACAGTTTTCAAGGCCTAGTTCGTCACGTTCTTTTGAAGCGAAACGGATTAGTATGCTGGAAACACTAAATATGCCTGTAAGTATTACAAATTAGCATCCAATATGTCTAGAAACAAATTTTCTCTGGTTTTGTTACAATATTCTGTGAAGCAAGAAACCATGCACTGGAATTGTTGCAGTCTGCCTTGATCATATAGAACCTAGACTGTGACAAGAATGGGTGAGTGGTACAAAAAAGCATAGTTCAGATTGCATTTCGTTTCAGATCAATCGTTTTATACTCGAAGCTTCTCTACTTGACGGAATTAGAAACAGCACTACTGATTCATCTTCTGTAAGTGACCGATGTTAATGCATGTTGTGTCTTCTGTACGCCTCGCAGCTTGTTTGGCGCAGCAGTAGCAATAGAACCTTGTTGTACGACGCACAGTTGTTACATTGTAGTCATTTAGTATCAAAATCTCCCTTGGTACATTGCATTAGTCCCTTTGTTGTTGCGTTTATGCAAGGTTAGCGATTTGACTCCTTCGCATATTTGTATATGTTTTTACCTTAAATTTAGCTGAATCGCCACCCTTAGGTACTATTGTTCAGTGCACACAATTTATTTCCTTAAATCGATCCGGTAAGCACAAGCTTCTTTATTTCCGGGTATAGATTGTCAAAGTCTTTCCGTGAAAAGTATCTTTTCTTTTTCAGGCTTTGCGCTTTGCGGGATTCGGCTCTGTGTCATCTGACGGAACGCAAGGTTCCATCAGCAATTCAAGCGATGCACAGGTAAGGCGAGATCCTCTCATTTTAAAATTTTATGAAAAACTTACATGACCTACGCGATGAGCTACTGTACGTAACAACCTTCGGAAGCTCATCTGTGCTACAGATGATAACATAGAGCAGGATGTGGAAGCAGTTTGCCGTTTGAAGCAGGGGCGTGACGAGGTTAGATTGCGCTTGGGGCAAGAAGCACATTTGACGCCCACATGTTCGAAACTGATGTCTTCCGGAAGCAAATGTACTGCATTGAAGAAAGTTCCTGTGACATTGGTGGGACTTTTTGGCGCCCCCGCAGTCATTCGGCGCCCCCTAGAGTGATTTGGAGCCCCCATAGTGACTCGGCGCCCGGGGAATTGCGCTCCCTTGTCCCCCTCGTTACGCCCCTGGTTTGAAGAACTTCACAACGAACACCTGAAAATACTACAAGACCACTAAGATCGCCAAGATCACTAAGATCGTTAAGATTGCTAAGATCGCCAGCATCAATGAGATCACTAAGATCAGACATGAGCATGTAAATTCTACTGGATCCAATTTAATAGTGAAGAAAATGTAAAGTGAATTGCAAGTCTAATTTCAGTCCAACAATGCAAGCAATTCCCAGCTTTTCAACAACAAAAACGCCGCAGATTATTTTCATGAATTTAGTCAAACGCGGTTCTGATCTTAGTTATATTCTTTTGAAAAATTTAATAGTGCGGATGCAATCTGAAAAAGCGTTTTATATTGGATCCAGTACAATTTAATGTTCCTCTTTTATGCTAGCGATCTTAGTAATCTTAGCGATCTTAATGATCTTAGCGATCTTAGAGTTCTTAGTGATCTTGTGGTATTTACAGGTGTCTCTTCACAACTGCCAACTGGTGTTGGCTGCTGATCGGAAGCGTCCAGCCTACCGTAATGCTTAACTTGACCCGAATCGCTGTTAAACTTATCAGAATTACCATATGGCAGGAGTGTCTTGGCCACACGCACTGAAAAAACAGCCACACACGACAGTCCGATAATTTTAGAGAGCCGGATATATCTGGGAGGACGAGGAGTCAACAATGGAAGAAATAAACTTTTATGAAACACAAACCGCAGCCCAACGAACCCGTATATTAGAATGTTCGTCGCAAGAGGCATGCAGGCACGACTTAAAAGCCGCGGTGTGGCCAACTCTGGCCAACCTTCGCTATAAAGTAAATACCTGTTTCGAACAAAAAATATCTTGCTCTGCGCGTCAGAGACAGCGTGTGCTTTTCTTTGTAGTAAACTATGTTTTCAGTGTAAAGGTATAATGGGAACTCAGCCTTTCCCAACTGTTCTCTTTTCACCGTATATCAAAGACGTTTTTATGTTTGGTATTCAGCGTCCAGCTCAGCTTGTTTGCGTCGGGGACCATCACTGCTATTTTTGCAGTGAATGCTGCATTGGTGGGAAGTCAATGGTAACACGGCGCGTGAACCGTTTACTTGCACTCCCCATGAACGCAAGTCTGGACAGACCGCAACCGCTGTTTTTCAATGTTTGTGTATGACGTCACCGGGAAGCGAACCTATAGCCTGCCAAGCTCAACCACCAGTACCATTCTTTCAGTCATTACCCAAAATTCATGACCATAGATAAGGAAAGAAACAAAGACCGATTTAAATACAAACAACATTGTGTTGTTTGGAAACTTCCGTTTTGTGACCCAGAAGCGATGAAGCTCACATAGAACTGCATTTGTGTACCAATCCATGATTCAATCTCCTTTTTCCGCTTCCGTCACATGTGAATACCACCACAAGTAAACTTGAGCTTCTCCAACTGCTGCAGCACATACTGGGTTGTGTTTCTCAATAGACATAGTACCTTGGTCTTTTTAGTGATAAATTTCATTCCCACTTAGTCGCAAGCAGCTGAAAACTGATCAAGTGCATGTTGAAGACCCTGCTCAGAAGATGCAAGCAGTATGAAACCGTCCGCAAAAACGAACGGTCGATGATCTTGCAGCTTTCAACAGTGAGATTTTTGTCCAGTGATGTACCCAGAAAATTCTCATGGGTTGGGTTGAGTTTGTTTGGCGAAAATTGGGAATTTCAAACACGAAAGGGAAACTATAGCAATTGCAAAAACGCTAGGGCACCGGAAAAACGGAAGGTTATTGCGTCGTTCCCCCTTGACTGGTGAATAAGGTCTATAGCAAGCCAGGTTTCCGTCCAAGTCGTATAGGTGGGAGAAAGGTGCCAGATGATCAAAACAGTTGCGCAGGGGTTGATGGGTCGCAACTGGTCTCTCTCGGTGGATCAGGTGTTCAAATCCACAGGGATCTGGGCGTGGCAAAGAAAGTATAAACCCAGCTAAAGTGAAACTCTGCCCGGTTTGTCATAACCCTTTTCGAATCTGGCAAGCTCTACTATTGTTATAGCGGTTATAGAATGAGGATGAGTCATCCAATGCAGCCATCGTATTGTTGGAATGGAGGGGCTGGGAGCTCCTGGGGTCGGGTATTCAGAATGCCCATGTTCGAACTTCGCCTTTCACCAGAAACGATCCGCTGAGTCTAATGCACTGCTCCTGCAAAACAAAAGAACCCCAGCAGCAACACAAAAAACAAGTCACACAATCACACACACAAAGAGAAAAAAGTTGAAATGTGAAAGTCACGGGAATATGTACAAGAGGAAAAAATTAAGTTTGCTGTAAAGAGAGAAGGACTGAGGGCAAATGTGCAGTGCGAAGCATCAACACCATTTACTCAAACTTAATGTGCGGCGATTAGGATATCTCTGTAACGCTTTTTGAATGTAAAAGAGAAAAGCTCATACAAAGTGGGATCAACATGGTCCCAGATTTTAGGACCAAGATGTTTTAAAGATCTTTTTCCATATTTACTTGATGCTGCTTGCCAGAAGAACGCTCCTCGTGTAGTACTGCGGGTTGCATAGGAATGAATTTGGTTGAAGGGAGTGAAGAGTCGCTTAAAATCGTCAGGTGGATTGCCGGAGTGAATTTTATGCATCATCTTACGTATTTCCAGATTATATATGTCATCCACTTTAAGGAGGTTAAGATTATTTTACAGTGGGGCTAACTTGGATCGAAAGGAGCCATAAGTCACAGTTTTGAATATTTTGTTGTGCAATACATTCAACCGTCGAAGGCTTGTCTTCCCAACTCCACTCCAATCTCAAAATTGCATATTGCAAATGACTGTAGACGTTGCTAAAATACAAGGATTTGAGTGCTGTTTCGTTTAGATAGTGTCTAATTCTCCAGAAAATTCCAACACTACACGAAATAGTTCAAACAACAATACAATATAATCAATGCTAACGTTGTCAACCATTTATAAACTCATATATAAACGCCTGTGCGATGTCTCACTTAATCTTTTAACAATATGTTCCAGGGAAGGAGTGTTATTTCTATAAATGCTTAACAATGCAAGCCTGGCATCACTGGTCGTACTACGTAAGTACGTTTTTAGTCTGCGTAAGTACGTTTTTTAGACTCTAAATGGCAAATGAAGGGACGGGTCGGGTGCCCAAACATTCTTCTATATTCGATGCTTTTTTGCGTTTGAGTAAGTTTTTCCTACACAAAGTGAAATTACATTTGTTGGCATTTTAGCGCAGAGCTTGATAGTGGCTGGTTGGACGCCTGAAATTCTTCTGTAAAACTGTCTCGCAGCGTCTGTTTGTCACTGCTACTACTACACCCATTTTCAGAACTAACAGAACTAGCTGCCTCCACGTCAGAACATACAATGGCATTTTTCGCAGAATCATATCGAAATTTTGTAGAAGAGAAGTCTAGCAACATTTAAATTTACGTTTTCCCTGCTGAGACATAATTAAATGCCCTAAATCCTGTGTTTTAACAGCTGCTGACTGTGAGTTCGTTTAACCAGTTCTACCATGCTTCAACAGGGCTGCCAATGAAATCTTTTTAAAAAACCCATATAGGCTCATCCAAAAAATCCAGATTTGGACAGAAAACCTCAGGTAGGAAGATACACAGAATCGGGTAAATCGTTTTACTATCAGAACATCAATAAGTCACGAAACTTCCTAGTGAGTAGGCTAAACTGTACAATTATGATAATGAACATTTGTGCCTGTCTGAACCTTTATGTCTCAGTGACTTGTACTTGTTTCCGTTGCTACAGGTGATTTGACAGTGTTTATACGAATTAAAACTTCATTCCCACAGGCTAACAGCCCTGCTGTAGTCAATCTTTGAGATCTGGATCTTTCAACCACTCTAACTTTAATATCTGTGTGTACCAATCTTATCATTGTCACTTGAACTCATTGCATCGAGCTAATATTTAGAGCTAATATCACATCAGTTGCTAGTCAGTTACGCTGAAGACTAAGGTACCTAGATAAACACAAGATAAAGAAAGATAAGACTAGAAATAAAAAGATAAATTAATCATAACCTATATTAAAACACCACTACGCAGATAAATAAAAAAAGAATATCTTAGGAAAAACACTCACAAACCCACAAAGGCAATAAAAAACAGATCTGGGGGAAAACCCTAGGTTTGGCACGACTGTGCTACTGTATGTAGTAATGCAGCCAATATAGTCAGCAATTGCGCGGATCAGCCATAGCAGACATAATAAAGGCAATTATTACGGATAAAGTGAACTATCACATAACACAATCATAAAAATCCGTAGTTGACCAAAGGTATGCAAAAGTGATGTTGGTTCCTGCATAGAGATGATAATCCAGATTCCCACCAAAACCTAATCATTTCTTTTGACTCATTTACAACGTTCCTTGAAATTTTCATGGAAATTCATTCGGTGGTACTTGCGTTAAGTTGACAAACAAGCAAAAAATATACGAAAACATAAATAATCTCTTTTGCGCAGGTAATAAACTCAAAGAGGTGTTCAACCCCAACCCCCCTTGCGTACGCCCTTGTTTTCATCGATTCGTCTGATACTGCCTATCTAATTGATGGCGTTCGTTCAAAAAACGCCTGTTTACAACAGACCACTCGTAACAGACCACGTTCGTGACATACCTGTTCATAACAGACCCGTTCACAACAGACCAGTTCGAAACAGACTACGTTCATAGGAGACCACGTTCATAAAAGTCTCGTTCATAACAGACCTATTATATGAACGTTGTCTGTTTGGAGTGGCCTGTTCTGAACAGGTCTGCCTTGAAAAGGAACCCGATTCATATAAACGGGGGTTCCCAACTTTTCTCTGACTATGCACTAAGTCCTGCGCGGGTTGAAATTTTTGGTTCGCTCCAGCAAGAAATTGAGAAATCTTGCGCGCTCCCGCCCCGCATCCCCAAACTTCTAGCACGCACTCGCCCTTCACGCTCTCCCAACCCGTCCCGCACTGTGTCCGTCCCAAGCCTGCACCAGTCACTGTNTGTTTGAAAACCACTAAAAACTCACGCAATGTGATTCATCCCTAGTGCCATTTATTCAATGGTTCATTTCAAAGGCAACGGAGGGTCTTGAAAAAAACTATAAGGTAAAAATGTAAGCGCAGTGTAGGCTACAACGCATTCTGCCGAATGCTGCTCAATACAGCTAAACGTGCTGTCCCTCGAGGACGCAGAAGTCATTATACGCCTTGCTGGGATCACCAATGCCAAAACCTACTGGAAAAGCATCAGAAAGCTGCAATATCTGATGAACCCACAATTGCAAATTCCCTGTGTACGTACATCAATAAAAAACGCAGCACAGCTGGGAAGACTCAGTCGAACAGATCGACTTTGCCCGTTCAAGCCGGAAGGCCTGGTCTCTTTTAAACCGCCTCACAAGGAAGTTCAAACAGTTTCGACCTGTTCCAGTCACTGCAAATGCTATCGCCAGCCGACTGGTCGAAAATGTTAGGTATAAAAAAGCCTGATCGTCAATATTCCATCTCTGTGCGCAAAGCGGTGCACCAATTCACAGTTAACACGCATAGTGATGTCAACCTATGCGAAGAAATGAGCAACACAGAGATGGCGCAAGCCATACATAACATGAAGTGTGGTAAAGCACCTGGACCAGACAACATTCACCCAGAATTATCAAGAACCTAGCTGGGACCCTCCGGTTTGAAGTGGCTAGCAGCTTTCTCGTCCACCTGCATGCGCCTCAACCTCCGAAAAATATGGAGAAAAGTCAACATCATAGCAATCCTGAAACCTGGCAAGGACGCTAAAGTGCCCAAGAGCTACAGGCGGATTTCCCTGCTATGTGTCCCATTTAAAAGCCTGGAACGAGTGATTCTGTGTCGCATCACGCCTTACGTTGAAAAATGCCTACCGGACTTTCAGACTGGTTTTCGCGGTGGAAGGTCAATCATCGACCAAGTACTCCAACTGTGTTCGATCATAGAGGACGGATTCCAACTTAAACAGAAAACTGCTGTTGCACTCGTGGATTTGACAGCGGCCTATGACACGGTATGGCACCAAGATCTGCGGCTGAAACTGCTTCGTACAATACCCGATAAACATCTGGTAGCTTTCATCATGGAGACTCTAAGCAACCACAGATTTGACCTTCGAACAAGCGACGGACAAGAAAGTCGCGCACGATGCTTAAAGAATGGAGTTCCCCAGGGGTCATTCTTGCTCCTTGTCTTTTCAACATCTATATCAGCGATATCCCGACGACATTGTCCACCAAACTGGCTTACGCTTATGACTTAGCTCTTGCCTTTACTGGGCCGGACTGGGCAGACGCCCAGAACGCCATGAACAGGGACCTGTCAACACTACAGCTACTACCATAAAAAATCGGCTTCAACGTAGCAAAGCAAAAACTGTGTATGCCTTGTACCATCTTAACACACGTGACGTGGGACGACGACTAAACATTTCAGTGGATGGCAAAACCATCGAATTTGAACCAAACCAAACATATCTTGGAGTGAAGCTTGACCGGTCGCTTACCTTCAAGCCACATCTTACATCTGTGCGGCAGAAAGTTTTGTCACGCTGCGCGCTGTTAAACTGGCTGGCCGGCACAGGGTGGCATGCCTCCTTGAGCACGCTCAGGACCAGCAGCCTAGCTCTTGTATGCCCCACTGCTGAATACTGCACCCCGGCATGGTCAAGAAGCAGGAACACGAAGGAGGTGGATGTGGCTATAAATTCTGCTTTACGAACAACTACTGGATGCCTAAAACCAACAACGACGCAATACTTGCCAATCCTTGCAGGCATTGCCCCAACTCAGTCCGACGAAATTCCGCTACCCTCCGACTCGTCTTGAAGTACGCGCTGACGGAACATTTCAATAATAACTTAGTACGCAAAAATTATTTCAATAATAACCTAGTACGAAAACAAGACCGTCTCAAATCGCGAAGGTCGTTTGCACTATCGGCGATTGAACGGATGGAGTCTTTTGCGGG
>JGI24021J15306_10007970_pt1 | contig 12974 bp, 15 predicted proteins | sample Ectturendosymbi1_FD_15306 | JGI IMG/M metagenome (IMG submission 15306) | reverse complement strand
GGGTAGGTCTTATTTTTGGAGAAACACGGTAGAAAGGAGATTTCAGCCGTAACTATTTCCAAAATAGAAGAATTCATCAAAGTGGCGTTCAATTAGAGGGTTGCGCTGTATTTATCAACCCTTCCTTTATAGTGGCATTCTATTAGAGGTGGCGTTCAAATAGCGGTGGCGCTCAAATAGAGGTTTTACGGTAAGTTTAAGATTTACAACAAATTTTAAGTACCCTGTATTGTTTTGTTTTTTTTGAAAAACAAAGGTTATTTTAGCTTATTTACTATACTTTCAAGGGCAAATACGTTTATATCGACGCTTCTCCACCAGTCGCAGTGGGCCAAACAGCCCGTCTGAATTCCGAGCGGATGGTTCCGACCAGCAGCGTAGCTTGCCTGCAGTTCTGGTACCACATGCTTGGCGATGGCATAGGCACTCTACGGGTCTGGGTAAATCAGGGGATTCCCGGTACACACAACATCGACGCTAGCAGCAAAGAATATGTCGTTTGGTCTTTGACTGCCGACCAAGGAAGCAACTGGTTAAACGCTCAAGTGAGTCATGACAGGCATCTGTGGTGTGCACTGAAATTAAACAATAGAACGAAGGCTAACCAGCATCGTTGCTTGTGCTGTTTAACGCGTTCATTGGTTTCCGATTTTGTAAAGTCCACATTGCAAAAATCTCCATTATTGCTATATATGGAACGTGGTACTGTTGTTCACCTGGATGGCAGTCTGTTTATACTTATTTTCAGCTACGGTCTCAGATACTTGAAGATCCCACCCTGAAAAGTTTCCTTCGTCGTTTAAAATAAATCGGGAATTTTTCAGGTTCCCATTTCAAGCGTCATCGAGTATTACGTCGTGTTTGAGGCTACGCGCGGTGCGACATCAGGCGGAGATATTGCCATCGACGATATTCTGATCACTGATGGCAAGAACTGTCAAGTACAACCTCCCGAAGCCGATCCATTTACTGATTTGAGCATCGCCAGTTGCAGCTTCGACAAAGACTTGTGCAACTGGGTTGACAGCGACCAAGGTATGCCACAAGTTATATCCTGGTAAAATGAATTTTTTTGAAAGAATAACCCTGGCACCAATGGAGTGCTTTTCATTCGGTGGCCAAAGTCTTCGTGAACTATTTTGATTTGCGTTGTGTACTTGCCAAAACCATACTCCTAGGTTTGTCCAAAGTGTTTTATCACATTGTTTTGTATGCAACAGGACTATTTTATATTTTCGATGATGAAAGCGTGATTAGCCGCTTAAGAGCATCCGGCCTGTTCCATCAACAGACAGACAGACATTTTTATTTAACATCTGAAAAAATCGGATATCAGGGGGAGGAGAATGACCGCAAGATCTTCGAGACATCCTCCCCCGCGAAATACAAGTCGAACTGCACAGAAGACGAGTAAAATCTACAGAATTCTAAGGCCTACATATATCTGCAAAGACGGTGCAGACATAACCACAAGACACAAGCACAAACAAAGAGGACATAAGCACAAACCAGACGCGCTACAACACAATTACAGCAGACAAGCGTAAAAATTAAGTTTTTGTAATATGTGAGGATGTTCAAGTAAATTAAATAGTTTTTCTGTAACCTACAGAATCGAAAATATTTGACTAGTTTAAAATCATTTGGAATTTCATTCTATACTGTGGGTCCTCGAAAAGATGAGTGACTTCGTTCATTAAGTGTCTTAGCTAGCGGAATTTCATATGTTAATTTGGAAGTTTGTCTAGTTTCTCCGATTTTGGTAGTAGTAGAAATGTTGAAACCGTTTATGATATAATCAGGAAAGATATTGTGATAAATTTTGCACGTATGTTTTGCTAATTCATTATTATAAATATCCTTGATCTGTAGTATCCGTGCTAAATAAAATAGATTTCTAAGTGGAATGCACTCTCTACGATTAACTTATAAGTAGACTACGGATAGCTCTACTATTTAACTTTTACTAGACCATCAATATTTGACCAATTAGCTGTAGCCCAATTCAAAATTCCGTAAATTAGATGGGAGTAGACCAGAGAAAAATAAACTATTCCTAACAAATGTACATCAGCAAAAGGTTGGAGTTTGAATAAAACGCTGGCTCCACTAGCGACTTTTTTACCTAAATTTGCTAAGTGGGAGGTCCACGTTAGTTCAGAGTCAATGAAGATCCCCAGGTATTTAACAGAATCTGCTTGGGAGATAATTAGCTGCGAACAGAATATATTCATACTGGGTCTTTGGAATTTATCACCGAAGATAATAAAATTGTTCTTTTTAAAATTGATCGTTAACTTGCTTGCTTGCATCCAGGCTACGATACTAGTTAACTCACTGTTGGCAGATTTCTCAAGTTCATGTTAGATCGCTGAAAAATTCCACTCAAGCGTCAACAGAACCCGCTGGATCTCTGGAAAATTCCTCTCAAGCGTCATTCAACTCCCATACTGCGCGTCCTGAATGATTTGTTTCGATTAACTCTGACCATGTACAGTATGGCCGATGTAGGACACGCTACATATTGAGAAAATTTAACAACCCGTTGATTTTGCCAATTAGTCCGCTGATAACTTAAGTCTGACAATGTCTGCATGTCGTCTACAAAGTTGATCTTGATGCTCTCATTCCTATACTGCATTCGAATATACTTTTTACTGGTGTTTAATACTCCACACCAATCTACTACAAATGCTTTTTGTGTGTGTGCTTTTTTATAAAGAGACATATTTTTAGACGAATTGGACTGGTCTAGAATATCTGGTACGACGCAATCTCAGGATACCGGACCTCCCGGAGACCACACGAGCGGAAACGGAAAATACTTGTATATTGAAACATCTCAACAGCAGCCGGGCGATAGCGCCATTTTGCTGTCTCCTTGGCTGCCCCCAATGTCTGAAAAATCTTGTTTGAGGTCAGTTGGAAGAAATGGAGTTTGTGGGTGTTGCGGGAGCTGCGCGGTCTTGTTTTTTTATAAACTAATTCAGCTTTCATACCTGATAGTGTATGATAATAACCTTGATAAAATATCCACACTAAGAACCAAACAAGTTTTCTGCTAGACATTTATACTTTACAAATGACATGTACGCCAAAGAAAGAAGCGGTAGTTTTTTTGCCTGCGCAACCAACGGAGGTCCTGTTGTTCAACAAAATTTTGATAACCGTTTTACATGCAGTTGTTTTTTTTTGTGCTGTCTATTAGCTATATTTTATTCTGTCTGCAATATTTCATTTTTTGAGTGTTATACTTGTCTTTTTCATATTTATCATTAGCATTGTATTTCAAAATGAGTAGGAGCTTTGATACTTTTAATCTGCGCTTTGTATAAGAAAATTTAAAATGAGTTACCCACAAACTTCTGATCAGTTTCCGGATGAACAACCTGTTTCTTTTCTACGTAACGAATGCGCTTTTCGACTATGCAGATCTCCTGAAAACGCTTATCCCTATGATTAACGCACATGCACAGTAATAGAAACGTTACATACACGATCCCTCAAATGTGTTTTCATACAACTGATACGTTTGTGCTGACAATTCGCTGTTTGTATAAATGGCCATTACCATTGCTAAGCCTTTTAATGTAGGCCTAACTCGTTTTTTAAAGCTTTTTTTTCACGCTAAATCAAATGTTGTTCGAAGTGATAGCAAAATCTGTTTGCTTAATAGTTTTTGCTTTTTCCGGTAATTAGCAAAAGAATTTTTCTTCCAACAGGTTCTGGTACCACATGTTCGGCGCTTCAGTCGACACTCTCAACATGTACATGGAGTTTTCGCACGGCGACCTTTTCAAAGTCTGGTCTCTCCAGGGAGAGCAAGCGAACGTGTGGCTTTCAGCCTCCTACTCATTGCAAACTTATAACCCGGTGCGCTTGTGGTTCGAGGGGGTCGTCGGATCAAGCTTCTTTGGTGACATTGCCATCGATGACGTCAATCTTGCTTTCGGGCCCTGCCCGGCCGATGTGAGCATTAGAAACAAAAATGCTAATTGTTTCTGGTTTTAGTTTGCAATGCTTTTGGCGTTTGTTTAATGGGGTTCACTTTCTTCGAAAGATACATTGCAAACTTTTTTTTATACGCAGCTTAACTCGAGGGCTGATCGTGCAGCAGAAATTTTGACCACGTGCAAATGTGCAGATGTTGTTTCGCTTGTGATTGCATAAAAACAACACATAAGTTAGAATTGTTCCCACTGAACAAATTTGCGCATATGATTAAACCTTCGTAACTGTTTAACAGGGCACTTGCAACTTTGAAGGCGATCTGTGCCAGTGGTCTCAAGCTGACGATGACGTGTTTGACTGGGAGTTTGAAAACAATGGCACGTCAACTCAAGGCACTGGCCCTTCTTTGGACCACACTTACGGATCACAGCTGGGACATTATCTTCACATCGATACTTCAAAGTAATTTTTTGGTGTTGCACCATGTATGAGGCGAAGGTGCTCAACCTCACAAACACATATTTTTGTAGTCGAAGAGTTCAAGGCGACACTGCAAGATTAGAAAGCTTCGTCTATCCTGCCGGCGAACGATACTGTTTTGAGTTTTTCTACCATATGTACGGGTCTTCCATCGGAGCACTAAACATTTACGTGAAACCTATTAGCCAAGGATTGTTGCCGTCACAAAAAGTCTGGGGTGAATCAGGAAACCAAGGGGACATGTGGAGATATGGTTACGTCACTGCAACCGAACGGAACGATGATTATCAGGTGCAGTGATCGTCATCTCACCCATGTTTTCTGGTCATTGCTTATCGAATGTGCTGAAAGTGTCCATTTCTGCTATACTATGTTGTTGTTTAAGTCAACACAAAACTGCTGATTTTTTTATTGCAACGTTTGGGAGCTCTGAACGTTGTCCAATTTTGCTGCTCATTAAAAGTTTTTTTTCTGACATCTACCGAATTACTGGTGTTTTTAAGAGATGAAAGAAAGGGTGTTTTTCAGAATTTCCAACCCACACCTCCTTGCGAAATATATAAGCCGTGACGTTAACTGTTGTTTGAAGAAAATCAATTCATCAGTTTTTTACTTCTCTATATTGTTTTGTGTTGCCGTGTTGCTTTTTGTTGCTGGTGTCAAACTTAGATATATTGAAATGAATCAAGACAGACGTTAATTAAGAAAATCCACCAGGCTATAATGTCCTAATCACCATCATTTCTTATTGCAGAAGCTTAATGCTAGTCTTTCTGACAAAATCTATACGTTTTGATTGTTCTCAGATTATTGTGGAAGGTGTGGCGGGAAGCAGTGATACAGGTGACATCGCACTGGATGACTTGAAAACTGTAGTTGGGGAGTGTGCCCCTCCTGGATGGTGCGACTTTGAAAGGTCGTTTTGCTCTTGGGTCAATATTCTTGCACCTGGTNAGTGTAAATGACACTATATTTATTTGATACTGCTTTTGAAGAACGAAATAACTAAAAAATCTCTGCACCTTTCGTTTGACTGTTTATGATCCAAAAATGTTTGTTAAGTGCTCGGAGCTGTTTAACTTTCTGCGTAAGTTTTTCTTTTTAATTCCAACACTTGCTGACTTTTACAAGCAAAGCTGAAACTAAGCTGACTTTTACAAGAAAAGTAATTTTTTCTTGTTAATGTGGTTATTTCCGGGGATGCGTGTTTTCAAGTTATGATGTATCTAACATGTCAGCATGTGTTTTCACTTAAAATGCGCTTGGTAGAATTGAGCAAAATTGTCATTAAAAAATTGTCACCTGAAACTTCTACATTCTCTTCATACAGATACGGACGAGTTGAATTGGTTGAGAATGTCTGGATCAACGCCAAGCATCGCAACGGGACCCACGGTAGACCACACTACCGGCACCACCAGTGGGTTTTACGTTTACTTGGGTAAGTAAAAATGCAAATCCAATGAAAAACCTGACAGACTCTGCAATGTTTTCATCCAGTAAGATATCGCCGCTTGGTTTTGTCATAGACTAAACTACATGCATTTGATGTGGTTTTAGGTTCTTCGCTTTCCACAGCGAAGCGAGACAGAATGTTTTGATAAAACTGATACAACGAAAATGTTTGCGATTGCAAAGAGTGTTTGTAGCTCGGTTAAATTCTCTACTGCATTGAAATCAGAGCATACTTGTCACATCCTGTTGTGCGAAAGTTCAATTTTTTTGTTACGTCCTTTAAACAAATTTTGTAGCTAACGAAATAATCGCATTGCAGAAGCAAGTTCTGGAGCCAGTGGATACAAGGCCTGGTTGTCAAGTGCCTCCTACGAAGCCACCACGGGCAGTGACTCGGGGGGAAAATGTCTCGTTTTCTGGTACCATATGTTTGGAAACAATGTCGGATCTCTGAACGTTTACGTGGCACACGATCAGGTTCGTGATCGAGTTCATCTCAGCTGCGTCTTGCTTCGTCTGTACTATGTTGACATTCTGTTATTCGCTAATTCCAATTTTTTCCGGGCGGTAAAAGACAACAGACATATTTATGTTTTGCACGCCTGCATAATTTGTCATCATCGCGCAGTGATGAAAGACAATCGTGAACAAGCATTGTTGAAGCTTTTATGCCGGATAGTCCCTGTATAGTTTCTGCTTGATACCGAGAGCTTTTCTGAACGAAATAAGTGAGGTTGAAAGCTTGGCTGCGTTCAGTATGACTTGCGCGCTTTTGCAGCACACGTTGTCACTGGGCGAAGCGATTTGGTCGAAATCCGGTGATTACGGCGACTACTGGCTTGGAGCAGCTGTCAACGTAACCTCCTCACAACGTTTCTTTATCATTTTCGAAGCTGTCAGAGGTTCAGCACATAGAGGTATGCCTCTTGAAATACGGGAATTTCTATCAGATGTCAAGCTACTTTTCGTTGTATGCGTTTCAGGCGACATTTCCATCGACGACCTTCAAGTGTTCGACTACCCCTGCTCCGATGAACCCCTTCCGACATTCCCACCCATCGATGCCCCAACACCTGCCCCGACCCCGTGGGACTGTGATTTCGAGCTAGGATGGTGTGACTGGACCAACGATGCAGACCAAGCGCTGAACTGGACAAGGCAGCAAGGACCGACACCAAGCACTCTTACCGGGCCAACCACAGACCACACTACGCAAAGTGCAGAAGTAATTTTGTGTCAGAGTAAACTTTTTGGGTGACCTTCCAGTTATTGATTGTAGAAAAACGGGAATAGTTAGCGAAATGTTGAGATTTTAAAGAAAATAACCGCGCTTAATAGAGTTGAAAGTAACACTTTAACCTACTGATCGTGCAAAAATTCTTTGCGTTAAAAAACTTCTAATAAACTTACGTGTCGCTTACTTTTCGTTTTATTAACTTGCTTTCTATAACGTTTTGAGTGTTAACCATCTAAATTTTTGTGAATAAACGCATAGTAAGGATTTGCTATATCAGATCCTTAGCGCTTCTATGGACAGATGTTTGGTACATATTTTGCAGTATTATTAGCCTTGTGCCGTTTAGGGCTGGTACGTGTTCGTGGACATGGACTATGTCGGCGAAAACTCACACAAGAACGACCCGGCCCGACTGGTCAGTCCCACTGTTACTGCCACCAACGAAGACGGACTGTGCCTAACGTTCTGGTATCACATGTACGGCGACTACGTAAACGAGTTGCGCGTATATGTTCGCCAGCGCGATTACGAGTCGGCGCCGCTGTGGTCGCGAACCGGCACTCAGGGACAAAAGTGGAATTATGGCCAAGTAAGGGTGTTTCGGTTGCCATCTGTTGAGGATTCTGGGATATTTTTGATAAATAAAAATTCTTGTCTGCGCCATTAAGCATGCCTTCGTTGGTGAAATACTTACCAGCGTGGTCCATATTGTCCTTTGAAAACCTCAATAAACTTCTACACCATCTTTCTGAGCAGCTCCGTTTGTGTTCAACCCTTCGCAGTAAAAAATAGTTAATTCATTTTAATCTTTGGATAATCCTCTTTACAAGTTGATTAAACGTATATAAGTTATATAACTGGTGTTTCAGAAGGTCTCAATTAACCTCAGCCTTTCAGTCCTTGAATGTGTTGCTTATTTTTTACAAGACGTGGGAATGTACGAAAACAAATGATATATTGCAAATTGAATTTTGTTTAGCGGCTAAGTGGGATAGTCGGCTGACCACGTGCCACTAAAGCTGATAGGCTGGGTTCAATTCTTGACGGGGTCTTAGGGAAGACTTGAAAAATGATACTTGCGGTCAGTCCAACCTCGTCCTCGGCGTTATGAGTGGGTGCAAGGAAATGGTTCACGGGCGGTGCTGCCATTGTCTCACCACCAATGCAACATTCACTGCGATAGTAGCCGTGAGGCCCTGGAGATGGGGACAGCAGCTCATTAGTGAGTCGCGGCACTCCAAAGGGAGTACAATAATGAAGTCGAACCTCAATTTTCTTCACCTTTGCTCAATCTATCGCTTAAATCTTGTCTTTAGTGTGCCGCGCCAACAAAAAGTAAGCAAATGAAGCAGCGCGTAAACCGCTCCACATCAGTAATAGTTGATTTGCAAATTTTCAGCCTGACCTAATTTTACTCTTGTCTACAGGTGCATATGAGGAGAGCTGGTGATTGGACAGTCGTGTTCGAGGCGCTCCGGGGGTCGAGCTACAAAGGGGATATCGCGTTGGACGATATCAGGTTTTACGTCGGCAGATGCCCCACGTCTGGCGTGTGCGATTTCGAGGAACCGGCGATATGTGGGTTCGAGCACGACCCAACCGCTGATTTCAACTGGATCCGCAATCAAGGAAATACGTCGACGCAGAACTCTGGTAATCTAATTGTTTTGCTTGTTGAAATAATTGTGGTTTGATACAAATACGTTGGAAAATTGAAAAGCTCAGGTGGATAAGTGCGAGGTTCAAAAGACACGCGGTTGATTCTTGTGTACGTAATGTTTCTGCAGGACCAGCTGTTGATCACACAACTCAGACAACAAACGGATATTACATGTACATTGAAGCAAGCACTTCCGGTTTGATCGAAGGGTCAAAAGCAAGGCTTATCAGTCCATTGCACCAGGCCTCTTTGCAGAAGTGCATCATATTCTGGTATGTGTGTTTTTTGTTTTTATCATATAAACGACCTGTTTATCATGAATTTGAGTAACGGCTATTGGCGGAAAGCCTAAGAATATTTGCTTCTTGCCTGGGTGGTTGAGGTTATGGATCTTGCTCAGCAAGCGCTGTGACGACTCAGTCAGTGGCTCTGAATCGAACACACAACCCTTCGATCGAGAGATGGACACTGCCGCTGAGCTATCGACAACAAAACTATTCAACTTGCGTAAACAATGCACGGAGTTGCTGTAGATTCTTGTTGCAAACAAAACAGCCACAGTAATCGAAAACATTATTTTATTCAAATTTTACACCTTTCTAACTGTTGCATTTCATTTATTGCTGATGATGGCTCACGCATAAGCCGAAACGTTGGATAAAATAATGTTTTCGTTTGTTAAGGCTGTTGTGTTTGCAATAAATATTCAACTTGCGTTTGACATGGTGTAATGCCACACAGCTATTACCGCACTCTGCGTAGTATTCTTATAATGTCGTCAACAACTGTTACCTTGTAGTGGTTTGAAACGCTGAGGGGTAGATATGAAATATTTTATTGATACTGGCATTTCAGTCTGAGGCAACACTGCTTGAGACTCAACACGTACTCCAGTACACTTTTCGGTGGAGCGCTTCTGAGAAAATGTAGATACTCGCTGCTTCTCTAGCTGCGAAAGCATAGAAGCAGTTTTCTACTTTAAAGGTATCACATGTACGGCAAAGCGATCGGCACGCTGAACTTTTGGACGATAGAAGAAGGCGTCCCGAGCTCCTCTCTCTGGTCCCTATCTGGTAACCAAGGCAACATGTGGCGACGAGCTTCTGTGCCTTATCAATCCATTGTGCCTTACCAAGTAAGAAAAAATGTCTTTACGGGGTGAGGTAAACAATTATTTTAACACGCAAAGAGTTGGTAAACCTTATTTAGTTTCGAATTCCACGATTGCTTTTGACAGATCCATGATTTTTTCGTCGATTAGCACAACAAAATATTCAACCTTGAAAGTTGTTGCGTTTCCTAACAGTCGTTAGAAAAACTACCTTTCCATTACTCTCCAATACTTCCTGTAGCTACATAGTCAACCTGCTGAACTGTATCTTACGTTTGCTAACATGTTTTCGTTCTGCATGTGTTGCAAATTTGTTCCCTTATTTCGTCGTCCGGGTTCCAACTGTTTTGCCTTACTTTCTTCTACGTGTGGTGGCGGCTGCTCAACATTCTTCTTATTTTTTCAAAAATNAATGTACGACGCAAAATGTGAAAAAGCTTTGCGCTGACAGGTGAAGTTACGCTGAGCGTTTTAACGAGTAGGACGTATACTTTTGTAAAATTGTGGCTATATACCACTGTTTCTTGTAAACAAACAAGAGTCTGTAATAGCAACATGCTCACTGTGAGGGACCAGGTTAGGAGTGTTAAGTTTCCGAGTTTATCAAAGGTTTTCTTTGCGGCGTTCTTGTCACTTCCGCATATTTAACGTAATATAGCGCCTGAATTCGCAGCTCACTTAACATCCAAACAAAATGAGGTTAACTGGAGAAACGGTCGTGAGTTGCCGAGGAACAATTTTTGGGACAATCTGTTGACCCACGAACCTTGTTTTCAATAGAAATCAAACATGTTTTGAATAAGCACTAGGGTGGGGGCGACCCCGATTTGAAACGTTTCAAACTTACATTTTATACTTCTAGATCGTGTTTGAAGGAGTGAGGGGAGTGAATGTTGCCGGAGATATATCTATCGACGACATTGAGATGCGTGATCAAGCTTGTCAGTTGCCAGGTGAAAACCGGAGCAAACCGGTTGAAGCTTTACAAACACCACAGGTGCAGAAGATGATGTATTCAGTTAAGATGTTTTGTGCAGGAACATGCGACTTCAACTCTGACATGTGCGGCTGGACAAACGCGGTCGACGACGATTTTGATTGGTCGATGAACAGCGGTCCAACCTCAACTAATAACACCGGACCATCCGCTGATCGGACTGGCAATGGTAGGTCGCCTACCCTGCGCGGAAACAATAGTTTTTACATATCGGCTGTTGGCGGTTTTGTTCGCCGACCTTTTTATTTTATGCAGTGAAAACATGTTTTTTTCGTTGATTTGCAAAGGTAAGTTTTGTTTAATCACCGAATAGCCTTGTTACAATTTTTGAAACAGAAAATGCTTTGAATATATGGCATGTACGAAGGTACAAAAGAAAAAGCATGTTTTTCAGGGAACTACATGTACATCGAAACATCCGATCCAAGGGATCCAGGAGAAAAAGCTAGACTCGTTTCTGAGGTGTTCACAACGAGTTCGGGAAGTGCGGACAACTCGCACTGCATCACGTTTTGGTAATTCTTCCCCACTACTTTTTGCCGAATGGTATTGTTCGTATCGCGTGGTTCGTGAACTTTTTGCTTGTTTTCAACAGGTACAACATGAAAGGCAAGACCATGGGATCACTTGAGCTTTTTGTCATATTCGGGGAATACCCCGGTCAGCAACAGAGCGTTTGGAGCAAAAGTGGAGACCAGGGGTCAGACTGGCACTTTGCTGAGGTGAACCTCATTTCTGTCTGAAACTGGCAATAAACGGAAGTAGCGTTTATGTGCTAGCAGCGTTAACCACTTTTCTATGGTGTTTCATTGAAAGCAGTTTTCTCTCAACAGCTTATTTTTTGCTCCTGTAAATTTGAGGCACTCCCATCGTAGTTTTACAATCTGGTTCGAACACAGCAGGTTAAAGGTTCTTCATCCTGATGTTTTATTCAGGCACCCATCGCCACTTCGAAACAGTTCTACGTCGTATTCGAAGGAACAGTGGGGTCAGGCGTAGGAGGAGACGCCGCTATTGACGACATTCTTGTTTGGCCAGGTGAAGTAGTAGCTCAGGTTTTTGGTCCTTGCTGATTACGTCGTATAAATGAAAGCTGTCACGTTATTCGTCACCGTTTCCTTATGAACGTTTCTGTACATTAATGGCAAATAGGTTCAGGGCGTGCTTATTTTGCATAGCGTTAGCACTGTCTACTTCTCAGGTATTTGTGTATCTGTTGAACCCCCGAGTCAAGTCAGCTGTGGAGGTAGCGATGACGTCATCCTCAGCACGGAGGTTTGCAACTTCGCCGTTGGTGAGAGGATCTTTATCGTTTTGTGGCCTTGAACAGCGTAAACTTAAGTGAATTTAAGCGCAAAACAACGTTTGCACTAAGTCTGCGCTTCTTATTGAAACCTTGCGACGCCGTAGACATTACTGAAAAATACGCATTGCCTTGTGCAAAGTAGTGCGCAAGCCATGTATCAATGGTAATGGTGATGCGTTTGTTCAATTGCGTTAAGTTATTGCTCCTTTGCTGAGCAGAAAAAAATTTGAGTGAGAGCTGCGTTTTGCGATCATAGATAGTTTACGTATTCGTATCTGACGTGCAGTAGACGGTCGAAGTGGTTTATGAGAAAAATGCATTCAACCCCAGCTGTTCTGTATTTCAATGCGAAGGTTGCATTTCAGTTTTCTGGTAGAATTTAAGTTACCACGAACTTTGGTTGTATTTTCTTTAAAAATTTTTGCTTTGCTTTCTTCGCTAGAAGCTGGTTAGAGCCTGTGGAGACAATGTTATTACGGCTATATGTTGGTGTAAGCTATGACGTGCTATTTCCACTGAGTGAATTTTTTAATTTTTTCGAAGTCATATTACGTGTGTTACGGCAGTTCATCTAAACTATCCGGCCAACGCTTTCGGCAGATTGTCCAAACTCCTGGGATGAGTCAACATGTGGCGCTTGCACGTTTGAAACTGGGCAATGCGGATGGTCGGATGTGTCCAGCGGCTCGTATGCCTGGATCAGAGACAGAGACGGAACATCTGGAATAAACACTGGCCCTTCGTACGACCACACCCTGGGGCGTGTCGATGGTGAGG
>JGI24021J15306_10007969_pt1 | contig 12974 bp, 9 predicted proteins | sample Ectturendosymbi1_FD_15306 | JGI IMG/M metagenome (IMG submission 15306) | reverse complement strand
TGAACAGCTCTCTAGCGCAATTGGCGGAGGAGCTAGGGCGTTGGTAAGGCAACCAAAAACTGCTGTTTTTTAGGCCGAAATCGAAGTACAAATATATCGTACACCGGTTTTCAAAGCGTTAATCACCTGTCTGTTGTAATTTGGTGTGATTTATGTTACTCGATCCTCTAGCGCTGTTACTTGCCCAGAGTGTTCTATGTGGTATCCTGATAAGTGTACACCTGTTTGTTTCTTCTGTAAGAGCAGCATGTCAAATCACTTTGCATCTGTTGGTGTGAGTGGATTGTCTACTCAGTCTATTATGTTGATTTTCATGTACTTAGGTTAACTTTCGCAACTTTTCCGTGTATACTTGAGTAATAAGACTGTTGAAACATTATTAAACATCACCAAAGTCGTCAGATGTTGTCCACTGTTCAGTTCACTGTCAAATGCTTACCTGGAATTATTGCTGCAGAAGAACAAACAAACAAATTGCAATGCTAATTAACTCCAACACATGTGTCATGCAAAAAGAGGTCACTGAAACATCATTACTAGTAAGATTGGAATGCAAGCATAATTAGCGGTTGAAAAAATAAGTTAACGTTTTATTTAAGATCTCTTTACTTTGTAGTGGTCAATTCAAAATGTTGAACAACCCTATGAAGTGAAAAGGTTTGTCCATATGTACTAAAGCATGTGTGATCAAGATCTAATAAGCAAGATGTAGAAAAATATTTCAGCTAAATTTAACATATCATAATCATAACTTTTGCTTAAGTGGAAGACAAAGGAAAAAATCCATGTTTCCTCCAAGCAACAAGAGGTTCCAAAAAATACTGATATCATTCGTCAGTAATTGATTTATAATAGAGGTGACATGAACAGGTTTATCAGATTGGACATGATAAAAAGCATGGATAAAATTTTAGAAACAAAAAACATTGCAAATTTTTAAAAATCACAGAATAAATGTACAATTACTGAAGTTTGTGTGGTTAAAGTATAATTTTATAGATTCCAGCATCAAATTGGTAATTGAAATGTATTCATATTTCCTGAGACAGGCTAGAAAAGAAAAAAAACATCATTGAAAAATACAACCATTTGAATAAGAATATGTCATGAACAGCAGACGCCTTTTTCTGTGGCCATTTTGATGATATTACACAACATGAAAAAAAACTTCCATGCTTGGGTCAAAGTTAAGGTTGTGACGCAACAAATACCTATGAAGATAGAAATTAGTGAGGTACTTCATTGGTGCTGTTTATAAAATACATGCATTAATTTGAAGCATCACTGCTCAAATGATTGTTGGTAATGCATTGCATTGTGTATAATGAATAATTCAAAAGAATTTTAAACAATTGTAGTTGCAGACAATTATAATAAACTTTGCAACTGACACGCATTCCCAACTACAGCATTCATCCATGATAAATGAGCAAATCATCAAGGCAGTGGCTACAGGTCTGCCTGTGGACCTTCATATTTGAAAACTTACTTGTCTGCTGCCTGTAACATGACGTGACAGTAATGCATGACAAGTGTGCACTGGTCTGTAGTAGGATTGGTAGAAACAGACTAAACTAAAACCTAAACGTAAACCTAAACCTAAGGAAGTGACTATTCATCCACCTGTCCTGACGCAATTCAAATAAAAGGGTCACTTTGTTGTTCAAACCGTGTGGATCGTATAGTGTAATGGTTATGTGCTATGCCTTCTATGCTTTAGGTTTTCGGTTTGAATGTTCTAATCTCACCTTTCTGACTTTGGTTTTGTTTTTTTTTCTTTCGACCTTCCTTTTGTTTTTTTTCTTTACTTTTTTCAGGCGTACATTTTACGTTCACGAGTTAGTGTTAGGTTAGGGATACGATAGCGTTAGGTTAGCATTTGGTTCGGGTTAGGTTAGGGTTAAGGTTGGGGTTAAGGTTGGGGTTAAGGTTAGGGTTAAGGTTAGGGTTAAGGTTGGGGTTAAGGTTGGGATTAAGGGTAGGGTTAAGGTTAGGTTTAGGGTTTATCTTTTACATTTACTTCGTTTCTACCAAGCCTACTGCACTCTCGCCATGCATTACTGTCATGTTACAGAAGGCGGTCAAATAAGGCTTCAAATTTAAAGATCTGCAGGCAGTTCTATAGCCACTGCCTAAACCTAAACCTTAAACCCAAAACATAAACCATAAGCCTAAAGTGTAAATCTGAACACAAAAGTTTGGAAGAAGTAACGAAAAACTGGTTCCATGAATTAAAACATGCAAACATCACTACTAAAACGTAGGTCGCCAAGGTGAGAGCTGAACAGAAAACCATTCACACAGCAGACGTAAATGCATCTGCTATGCTATCATGATGGTGCCAGTAACATTACAAACTCCGTGTTTCATTTGAACCATGTCATGCACAGCAGATCTGTAGCCTCTTCCCATCATTAAAGATGCATATATCAGATAATCACATAAAAAGTATGACATTATATATGCAATTAACTTTGTTGTGCGAGACTTTCCCTGGCTTTGTCATCAATACCTGACAATTAGCCAATGAATCAAAACTATTAAAAATGCCTTTCAAATTGTTTCCAGTAATGGTTTTAGGTAATTTACTTGGCTTGCGAACTCTCACATTGCAATTCACTATTGTCTTGATATTTGTTAAATATTTTACTTATGGCTTTTTACTGATGGGTACTAATCTCAGCAATTTTTCTGAATTTAATTACACTAATTATTCACTTATTTGCTTTGACGTAACTTTGACCAGGGAATAACTCATTCTTATATATAAGCTCAGATTAGGTTTGTTAACAGTAGTGTCTAAATGACTACATGTGGCTTTCGCCTTGAAAAGAGTAAAGAAACTGAACAGATATAAAACTAAGTCAGAGACTTCACACCACCATCAATGTGGTCGAGCATTATGTGATTAGTGCTGCTGGGCAGGGGGTTGCCGGTTCAAAGTCACGCTTTGGTTGTTTTCGTTTTTTGGCATTGCACAAGACACTTTTCATGTTCTCACACAAGACTGTATGATGACAGTTTAGGAACCACTGGAAGCGCTATTGCTGTACAAACTTAAAAACTTTCAAAAAGCAGTCTTGGGTTTAGATTTAAGGGATTGGATTATGGTTGGGCTTTACATTTACAGTTATTGCTTAGTAGAGTAGAGTGAATTTTCAAAATTGTGCAATACAAACTTTGGGGTGGTCTAAAAAGTTTGAAACATGGCTGAAACTTACTTTAAAATAGGTGGTTGACCCCAAATAGCTGCTTGCTACCTTACCCTCGGGGTCATGTGGGGGTCAAATTTTATGAATTCATCATAACTTGACTTCTAGGTAAGATAGAAAACTGATTTTGGGCTCAAAAGATGCGGAAGACACAAGTTTCTATTAGTGTTAAGAGGAAAATTTTGCCTTACCTCAGTGTGGTGGTGGTGTGGTTTTTACACTAATTTTCCAGAAATCACAAAGATAATGAATAAATAAGTTCATTTTGAAGTTACATTCAAATTGCGATTTCAAAGGAACATTCTTCTAATCAATAAAGTTTAACCAACTCTTTAGACCACCCCAAAGTTTGTATTGCACAATTTTGAAAATTCACTCCACCCTATTGCTTAGGGTTTAGTGTTGAAGTTTACTCTCAGGGTTCAGGATTACAAAAAATTAATAGCCACTTTAATCCTTTTCTCTGTGAAGCAACTGACATACAAGAAGTGGTCACATATTTCACAGAGGTCAGCAATTTCACTTGATGCGTTTTTTTAGTCTTTCCAAGGTAAAAACTGGATATGGTCGTTTAGACACTGCCTTGCTTAACTCAAACATTAATAATAATATAAGGGTAGTTAAGAATCTTGAGCAGTATGTCATAGTTGTTTGTTTTCACTATATACTTATGCTACTCATTTACCATGTTTGTGTAAAGTTCCTTTTCAGTTTAGTCTATATGCTCAATTGGCTTATTTTGGTATGTAGCTCCGATCAACGTACAAAAGTGTTTTAAAAGTAACTTTTTTCTGTGCCAAGATTAGTATACTTCCATGTAACTTAGAGATTGCACAGCTTAGCTTTCTTGCTGTAGCTGTTTCCAACATTGCTTTTTAATTTCTCAGAGCTGCTGATCTGATTTAACTCCAAATAAAAAATGGACATTCACTCAGCAGTAGGAATGAGACTCAGCAGTAAGAATTAGTTTTAAAAAACTACACTTGACTCACAACAACACAACACATCAACATATATGACAAGTGTTGTACCTAAGCAAGAAGTTTTCTTTCACCTGCCAATGAGATTTATAAGTGAGGCTTTTTGGTTTACGGCTAGCTTGTTTGCAAATTCAATAGAGGCACTTTGTCTTAAAATAGCACTTTAATGGAATGAAGTCAGAAAGCACTAACCTCAGAAGGAATACTAACTAATTGTCATCATGCACTTTGTGGCAAAAATATCAACGCCAATAACAATTGCCAAATTTGGCTGCAACAAGATGCCACTTTCCCATTAATTTTTTTATGATGGGTGAATGATGTTACAGTTGGGGCGCTGTTAGTGTTTTGCTCCTACCAGTGTTGGTTGTATGCAAACACCTATTCTGTAATGTGCTTTAGCTGACCATTTTTTGTGCTTTTGTGTTGTGTGGTTGTGCCTGTGATATGGACTATGAGTCTGCAAAAAAGAATTATTGTTGTTTAAACATTAGCCTCTAAATATTTGGTGATTACACAAAGCACTTCATGCTATTTGTTTATTAAACTTATGCATTTCATGCTCATGACAACACAATTGTCTTGAAAAACAAAATAGCATAATTTTTATTTAACTACACTTATTATCCAATTATAAAAACACAGCTTATACCTTTATTTCAACAGCTTGATCCTTTCGAAATTCCACAGGAGCTACTCCAGGAACATAGAAAGAATCAGCAGTTTTTATCAAAAGGGCACAACATACAAACCCAAACAACTTCCAACTTATCATTATGGACTAAATAATTTAACTCACCACTGTAATACAAATACTGCAACACACATTGCGTGATCAATGATATGATAAATGCAAACTATAATTTAACACATTTGATCTCAACAGTGTCTAAAACTTCAGGTTGTTAGTGAACAGAGATATTTAGCACAAACTTGAAATCTAGTGCATAGAGTGTAATGGATGTTAATTATTAGGAAATAGTCAGCTGACCAGTAATTAACATTAGGGCAATTTTTTTATAAGACAACAAATTTTCAAAAGGTTTTGTAATGCCCTATCTCAGATTTTGCTTGTTTCTACATATGTGAAAGAAAATTTAGTTCTCAGCTAAACAAAAAAAATTAGCAAAATTGGATGTATATTACAGGAGATATGATCATTTGAAAATCAAGTGTTTTACGGTGTCACGCATGAGCAATTTTGTTGTTTTTTGCTTTTCCTTTGTTTCTATTGATAAGAAAGAGGTGAAAATTAGTATTCCACCATTTTTGGGGTCAAGGAATTCGAAAATGTAATTTTGAAAATGGTAAAATTTAAACAAATAGGTTTAAATTTGATTTTAAAATATTTTAGGTCACTGACCACTTGGTGACGCCCCATGTTTGCTAGTGAGTAAAATCAAAAATTTTTTTTGAAAAAATGATCTGCATGGATGCTTCAATTCAGTAAATATGAAGAAAATTAGGCCCTAGCTAGATACAAGGTTGCTCTTAGTCCTAGCCTCTAAAATATTGCTTGCATATTTTCTAATTGTATTTTGACATTACAAGAAACAGACTTGTCAGGATAAAGAAACTGCAAAAATACAGTTTTTCTTGCTTGAAACAACATTAAATTTGGTTTAAAGAAAACATATAGGCTATACAGTAGACACATATATATTTTTCTTGCTGAAATGGGCTCTAATCCAACACAGAATCTACCAACAACTAAATTATTTGGTTATCTTTGCTCCTTAAACAACCATGCCTGGTAGTCTAGAAAAGAAGTGGCTAGTGGCCAGTATGCCAGGTGACAGGCAGTGGTTAAACTCTGAAATCAGGAATAAAGGAATGTAAAAGCTTCCTTTCCTAGATATGTACTGAAAATTGTTTCAATTTATTATAGGCCCTTATATCAATCTCCAATATTTAATAGTCAACAGAAATCAACAAGCTTATTATGTGATGTAGAAAGGGGTAACTGTTACATCACACTGCACAACATTTGTTTGAGGTACTGTATGACACAACAATTACTTATCATGTATATTAAATTTTTGGCAATTCAAAAGTTTATTACATCACAACTAAAGGTAAGCATTCAAAATTAGTTCAGTAGAGGTCTGGCAGTTGTTAGTTTTGTGAAATCCAAGCAACTGATCTATTGTTGTTCCATTTGTCATAATAAGGTAGATACTAATAATCTAAACCTAAGGCAGATACTGGTATCACAAATATGTATACTTTCAAGGGGTTTGTCTTTGCAGAGAAGTAATTGACATTATTTGTTGAAACGCTAAGAATGAATGAGAAATGCTATTTTTCTCTTCTTCTCAGAAAAATTGAGTGTGCTCAGAAACTTAGCTTTTAATTTTGATATATACAATACAATGCAAATATGTGCTATCATTTTGTAGTTCATCAACTTCTTTCCTTAATTCAAGAACAACATGTTTGTTTGATATATCAAATTCATTGTCATCCAAACTAGAAGAAGCTGCTGCAAATTGAGATGTTAAGTTTCTTTTTTTAACTTTTTCCATTTCTTGTTCACACACTTTGATTTTTGGCACTTGGGTATGCTGTGCAATGGTGCTAGTGGGGAATCGTTTAGCAGTGCAATGGTGCTAGTGGGGAATCGTTTAGTAGTGCAAAGCTGCTATCCAGGTTGGCTGTGCATGCTTCTTTTTCAGTGATAAGAATTGTACTTCGGAGGTCCTTTGTTACTGGAGACGCACTTGACTCACTATCTTCAGAAGTACTGCATTCTTTAAATCTGACATTTCTTGCTTTGGTGAAACACCGACTGCAAAGCTTCTGACCAAGAATAACGTCTTTAAACCTGCACTTGCTGAGTTTTTTTTGTCATTTCCAGCCCGATTATGCACCTACTCTGTGGAATCGCTTTGGATGATGCTCTATGTTCATGAACCTAAAAAATGTTACAGCATTTCATGACATTTATCATTGAAAAATTGTTCAACAATCGATTTCCAAGTGCAAACAAATCACAGCATCATCAGCTTTTTCCAACCCTGATCTCCACCATACCAATTCTTGATCATTTTCAGACAGTTCGTTCACAAGCTTCACCTCTTTTTCATTAATATCCTTCTGTTCAAGGTCATTGCAGACTTCTTTTCGTAGCTTTCCGAAATAGCATTTCTCACTCGTTCTTAGCATTTCCACAAATAATATCAATAGACAAACCCTGTGAAAGTATACATATTTGTGATACCAGTAACTGAGTATCTGCCTTAGGATCATTGGTATCCACCTTATTAAGATAAAAGGAACAACAGTAGATCAGTTGCTTGGATTTTACAAAACTAACAACTGCCAGACCTCTACTGAACTAATTTTGAATGCTTACCTTTTGTTGTGATGTAATAAACTTTTGAATTGCCAAAAATTTTAAATACATGACAAGTAATTGTTATGTCACACAGTACCTCAAACAACTGTTGTGCAATGTGATGTAACAGTTACCCCTTTCTACGTCAAATAATATGCTTGTTGATTCATGTTGACAATTAAAAATTGCAGATTAATATAAGGGCCTGTAATAAATTGAAACAATTTTCAGTACATATCTAGGAAAGGAAGCTCTTACATTCGTTTATTCCTGATTTCAGAGTTTAACTACTGCTTGTCACCTGGCATACTGGCCACTAACCGTTTCTTTTCCAGACTACCAGACATGATTGTTTAAGGAGCAAAGATAACCAAATAATTTAGTTGTTGGTAAATTCTGTGTTAGATTAGAGCCTGTTTCAGCAAGAAAAATACATATGTGTATACTGTATGGCCTATATGTTTTCTTTAAACCAAATTTAACGTTGTTTCAAGCAAGAAAAACTGTATTTTTGCAGTTTCTTTATCTTGACAAGTCTGTCTCTTGTAATGTCAAAATACAATTAGAAAATATACAAGCAATATTTGAGACCAAGAGCAACCTTGTATCTAGCTGGGGCCTAATTTTTTTTATATTTACTGAATTGAAGCATCCATGCAGATCATTTTTTCAAAAAAAATTTTTGATTTTACTCATTAGCATTCATGGGGCGTCACCAAGTGGTCAGTGACCTAAAATATTTTAAAATCAGATTTAAACCTATTTGTTTAGTTATCACCATTTTAAAAGTTGCATTTTCGAATTCCTTGACCCCAAAAATGGTGGAATACTAATTTTCACCTCTTTCCTATCAATAGAAACAAAGGAAAAGCAAAAAACAATAAAATTGCTCATGCGTGACACCGTAAAACGCTTGATTTTCAAATGATCAATCTCCTATAATCAGGGCCGGCCTTAAACCGATGCAGCTGCATTGGGCCCCGCACCTATGGGGCTCCGCGCCATGCTGTTTGGACAGGTTCATTTTTGCCAGATATACCTTGCATTTGAGAATTGTGGAAATGGCTTATAAATCTCATTGTTAGTAAACAATTATCTCGTTTGAACGCATGGTGAATTTCCACTAATCATCGAATATTATCAAACGTGCTCAAATCTAATGCTAGGGCGCTATATCTCCATTCCACCATGTCCCACTCTTTATCTATAAATCACTGGTCAGAGGGGCCCCGCGCCTAGGTCTTGCATTAAGCCCCGCATCTGCTAGGGCCGGCCTCCCTATAATATACGTCCGATTCTGCTAATTTTTTTTGTTGAGCTGAAAATCAATTTTTTTTTCACATATGTAGAAACAAGCAAAATCTGAGATGTGGTATTACACACCATTTGTTGCCTTATAAAAAAATTGCCCATTAATTACTAGTTTGATGTTCCACAAAGCGCTATGGTAAGATATTTGAAAAAACTAAAGAAAAGTAGTCTAGAGAGCAGTTCAAAATATGGAATGGCCACAACGGAAGTAAATCTAGGTTTCTTTAGAAGAGTTGTTTTGGAATGATCGAACATATCATCTGTCCTTTTGTTTTAGGTGTCATTTTGTCTAAACCAGAAAACTTTGTCAAAGAAGAAATGAGTTCAAATAACTGAACAAGATTAATTAAACGCCGGTTTGTATGCTGTAGCAAAAAGTTCATTCTGAGAAAAACAGGCACCAAAATTTCGTTGCACAGATACTTCATGGACCAAAAGAAAGTGGAGGTGAAGAGACCAGCAAACACAAAAAGATTCTTATTTCCAGGAAAAGATGACATAACTTAGTGATGTGGTTGAAGTTTTGTATCATACTCAACAACTAAACGTTTGTCTGGAATTTGGACTTTCATTTGACACTTTCACAGTATGGAATGTGAACCTCTTTGTTAAACACTTGCATTCTAGTCAATGTTAGTATTTTTGGTGGAATTATTGGCATTAACCTCATGCAGCATAAACAGAGATCATATCTAACATTATTTTTAATGAAACATGCAAAATGACTCACAAACAAGAATCAAATTTTATTGAATTTTGTGAACATGAAACAAAATGCGGTATATTTGCATTTCATTGATATCTTAAAATATACAAGCAAAAAATGCTGCATCAGTAAGTTTGGTTCCTTTATACAATCATACTTAGTTCATGTCCCATTGGGCCTATGCTGGTGTCCCAAACATCCTTATGGGTGGGGACCGATAGGGCGTTTCAGTGAAAGTTTTTGAACGCAAATAAAATTATTGAAGCATGTTGGCCAAATGGTGACGCTGTAACTCGCCATGGCTGGTGTGCTCGGCTTGGAAAAACCAATTTCTATTCTTCTTCTTTTGAGCATGTGTTTCTTCTATCCACTATTTGGCTGCACTAGATTTCAGGGCAGGAGATTAGCAGCCATTCGGTTGTCTCATCCTCTAGAACCTTCAGGCCAAGCAGTCCGTGAGGAGGTTTGGGGATTGGACAATGGAGGACAACATGGTGAAGGTTTGTTCTTTTGCGCCACACTCATAGGTCGCAGAGGAGACCATACCCCATTTGTTCAAGGAGCAGCAACGTCCAACACCGGTGCGGAGGCAGATAAGCCAGACCCAAGCTCTTCTTGGGAGGGTCATTCCAGGAGGGCCTGCACCCGTGTCTGGAATGAAAATGCAGAGTCTTGTGGGGTTGTTGACCTGCTCCACATTCCATTGGAGATACGCCCAATGCGCCACACACATGCTGTTGTTGTCAGAAAAACTGTTGAGTTGTTGTGCGGCAGGCACAAATGGACATCTCAATTTGAGGCATCGTGCGTCTACACTCGATGGACCAATTTCTATCTTTACGACTTGATGACCCGTCAATTTTGTTAACACAGCACTGATTGGTCCCTGCAAAAGTGCTTCCAATCGGGCCCCACATTTGCTACGGCCAGCCGTGCCCGTATGTATGTTTCCTTCACTTGCAATTTCTCTTAATAATTTTCTATTCCTTATCTTTTTTTTTCTACTCACACATTGTGGTTAATTGCAGCAGCAACAAGTGAACAACATTGACTTTCTGTCCCCAGAGGGCTTTAACAGCCTCACAGCACCTTTAGCTTTTGGCAACCCAGTGGTTTTCAGAGACAAGCAGGGTTGCCATTCAGTTATGAAGAAAATTGCTAGAATTTACCTTTAAAAAAAGGCAGTGACTATTCATCTGTCCTACATGACACATTTGGAATAAAACGGTCAGTTTGTCACTGAATCGGTGTTGACCTGGCAGCCTAACGAAAAGGTTTCAAGTCTGCCATGCTATTGGTTTCGGGTTTGCCTCTCATCTTGGCGTCTTGCACTTTTGTAATAGAGACTGCTTGCACGTTTCATTTCATGGGGTCACTTTTTCTTTACTTTTTTAAAAACTTTCCAAACTTCTGTTTTAGGGGTAGGTTTGGGGGTTATTGTTAGGTTAGTGCTAGCTTAGCAATAGCCTTACCTTAGTGTTTCATATGGCTTCGTTTCATGTACTTCTTTCAGTTTCACTCCTGGGGCGATAAAATCGTGGACCTCCTTCAACTTTGCTTGTTTTTTGCTGTAGGCCTCAACTTTCTGGGTCCAGGATGTTATTTTGTGTAGTAGCCTGCTTGTTTGAAGTGGTTATCAGCATGTTTCTGCAGTAGGCTACTTATTCCATGTTGTTTCCTTGTATTACTCTTTGAATTAACTGTGTGATCGCGCTTGCACTGTATCACAGTGTCCCTATTATATTCACTGTAGTCTAATAATTTTTATTTAGGTTAGGCTACACACAAACTCAGTTATATAATGGCAAACTAATAAATGATCTTCCAAGTGAAAGTGAACAAAAATTGTTTCAGTTATTTTTCTGTTTTGCAGGTTGTCAGCTCAGCTAGAAAGAAGTTTACTGCACACTTAGGCTAGCCTAACTTTGCGTTGTCTTTTTTTGGTTTGCAATGCATGAGAGCTCAGGAAAAAGGTGGTAACTAGTACCAGATCACAGAAAAAAGCTTTCAAATATTTGCTTCGAACATGTAAGCCTATGCCCGATAGAAATACAGATTCGTTGAAGAGGGAAATTTTTCATCTGCTGACCTCAAAAATGTGAATGCAGGTTGACTTTTGTGTATTCCACATTAACAACAACTTGAATAGTTTTTTCATGCCTGCAGTAAGTCTAGCAGGCATACCATTGAACCAAAGATATAAAATATTCAATGCATGTAGACTTAAATCTTGCCTGGTTTTGTTTGGTGGAGTGTGTAGATTTGCTGGTTATTTCAAGTGATCACATTTAAAGCCTTTAACAAGTCATAATTTAGTATGTACATACTTCCCACAAACTTGATATTGTGATAACTTACTGATTAAGTGTACTTAAATCTGTAAACATTTTATATTTCTACATACGTGTTGAATAGTGTTGCACCTCTTTCCTCAAAATATTTCTAATACTTCGATATTGATCATTCAAAGTGCTGATGCTTACCTTGCAGGATATTACATTTGGCATGAAGTTACAAATAGCCAGCAGTTTCTTATTGGATGTGTTCAACTAGCATGGCATGTGAAGAATTGTTCAGTGATGAAGAGTTGGGTATCTTGATAATAGAAGTTGAAATCAAGAATTCTGTAGAGCTGACCTGAGCTTCATCACTCAGTTTGTTGCTAGCATGTGCATAGCATTGACCTGCTCTTTTAAACAAACTGTTAAGCCCTAAAATTGTATGTTGATAACCATTTCAAATATTCCAATGTAAACCCACATTGGCTTAGTCATCAGTCAACAAAAAACATAAACCTTTGTTCTACAAAGTTAATTGGTTAGCTGGTGTTGCCAACATGGATAAAATGATAGAACCAAAATTTTGGGATAAACTGATTCAGTTAATGTTCATTTGATCATACAAAACCATGTGTATTTCACAATGCTGGTTTGGATGAGGCCTATTCTGCACTGTAAATCTCTTATGAGTAATGCATTATGTTTCCAAGTTAACTTTCAGAGGCAATAAAACATTTTTATCATCACTTAAGTATGACCTTATGCAGCACAAAACATTCAAGCAGGCTTGAACAAGAAGCACATAATGTTAATTCATCTTTGATAAATTAGCAATTGGTATGTTTCTGTTTAATAGCACCATCTTCTTCTTCTTGCTTTCATTCGCACTGCAATTTTAAATGTATCTGCCAGAATTATTTGTCATATAACATTTAAGACGTAGATCTGCTCGTAAAAGCACAAACATCTTGGTACGACACTAAACTAGTGGCTCTTGATGTTTTTAACCAAATAAGAAATTCATCTTCATGTGGGAATTGTCAGCAAACTACAAAATAATATTTTCAAAACTGTAGTAAAGCCCTGAGTATACAGGGTGTTTCACAATTGTTGAAACAAAGCGATTGGGCACAAATCCAGGATTTTAAA
>JGI24021J15306_10007968_pt1 | contig 12976 bp, 11 predicted proteins | sample Ectturendosymbi1_FD_15306 | JGI IMG/M metagenome (IMG submission 15306) | reverse complement strand
TATAAGTTCTAAACAGTTGTAGCTCTTGTATGCATTAACATAGTTTCTTACTTGAGGTATTGCATTCTGTTGCATCAAGTTGATGTTTATGTCCCCAAATATGATAAGTGGTATCTTTTTGTCACTGATATTGTGAAGAATTTCACATATATTTTCAGTAAATGCACTAATGTCATATCCTGTCGAACTATAGAAATTCACTACTCCCTTTATTTGCAATATTCAAAGTCTCGAGACCTGCAGCTTTCGAGACCAAGACTCGCAAAAATGGGTCTCGAGACCGAGACTAAGTCTCAAGACTCCACTGCTTTTGAGGTAGTGTGTTCAGCAGCTTAAGCTTAAAAGATGTTATGTAAACTGCAGTTTGTTTTTGCCGTGTTAGTTTATGATTGCTTACGAAAGCAGGCGATTGTGTATAACGACAACTATGAAACTTGGATTTACTTCAGTCGTAGTAAACGGTCAAATCAGACCACAGTTCGTGTTACGCTTAGAAGACCTTGCTCACGGATCTCTCAAAAAACCTTATCTATCGAGTAAAGTATGTACAATTTACTGACGAAATCCTTGAGCTTTTTAAAAGAAAAAGCACCATGTAACGTGAAGTCGTACTTACCGTTTATCTACTTCAGGAGTGAAATCTTACTACCATAGTAAAGCAGTGCGTGATTCTTATTCTGTTGCTCGGAGCATGCAAGAGCAAAAGGACCTTATACAGTAGGAGAGAGCTTGATCAAAACAGCAGCCGTGAAAATAGTCAGCAGGATAATGTGTAGTGATCCCGTAGCTCAGGGGTGTGCAACCAACTAGCACTGCCAGGCCAAGTGCACATAACCAGGTTGTTCCACTGGCCACAGCTGCATGTGTCAAGCTCTGCGGGTTAGACAAATCGCAGGCAGCCCAATATTTGCAATACCTTTAACCCTGCGTTCTCTTTGTGTTTGTTTGATTGCATCGCCATTGTTCCACGAGGTGTGGACAGCATAGTGGTTCAGGTTTATATGTTCAAACAGAGTTGCGGTTGGGCGCTGAGTCTGAAGAGTTCTGTTGCTATTTTGTTGGTTAAGAATAGTTGGGTTTTCCTAACGTAACCAGGCACCAGTGCAACATCGCATAGGGTCACGATCTGCGAACCCGACTACACTATACTGAACTGATACTTCCTTCAGGTCAGTGGTCAGACAGACCCTTTAAGCCCCCGTGCGCAAGTTTTTTGCAGTTTTTGAAAAGTTTGCAACGCCATGATTCGCCAGCCGATTGAGCTAGAGAGCTATTCAAACCCTCTACGCAGGGCCGGATTAAACATTTGGCAAACCGGGCAATTGCCCGGGGCTTCGCGCTTTTGGGGGCCTCGCGCTTGAACATCGAAACACTCCTTTAATGGTTTTTCATGTTTTTAAGCTGTCCACCTCGCGTCAAAATTGTAGAGCTTTTTGATTACTGCGTTTGGAATATGTTATGGAAACTGACAACTTTGGCATTTAAGGTTTTGAGTGACTTAAAAAGAATTGAACCAAACAGCACCACGCTTTATGACCGAAGAATCGAAATCTGCGCATCCATGGGCGTCCTCAGATTTTTTTCGAGGGGGGGACAACATCGAAACTTTGCTTATCCTTTTCAGGTTGCTGACGATGCAGTGCAAATGGACGTTCACAAAACGCTTTGTCCTTTCTACCCCATTAGTCTGCGCTGGTTGAACCTCAATTCTCAATCTTTATCTGAAATGTTTTCTACACTTCGACTATTAGAAATTATTTTTCTTTTCATAAAAACTCTAATATCCATTAAATAAGTCATACTTTAAGAATAATCAACAGCCAGAACAACATGAGCGGTGAAAAAACAAGAACGTTAGACACTCTCGCAAAATTGTTTCAAGCTAGAAGTAGAACTATTTGTTGACAAGACTATCGGACAACTCACTAATGTTAGAACACCATGCAGGCTTTAAAAATATGAACAGATGAATTACAAAAACTCGCCACAACGAATATAGCTTTGCACTTAGTGCTCAGTAAGAAGTCAGAACTAAACCTTAACGATAATGACGTATTCCACTAGTCTGCAATGACGTATTCTAACAAGTCACGTATTTGTATCCTGTGTGAAAAGAAGCCTGCGTAAGAGTCGTTTGATTAAGATATTCACCTAGCACGTTGATGACAGTCTCACACTAATAATGGATTTTTTTCAAACTTGTGGAAGTACTACTACAGATTTGTCCAAACTTCTTTTCACACAGTACGAAACTATACGTGGCTTACCGCTATCAGCAGTGTCACTGTGACACTGCATTACCTGCCAAGATGTTTGTGTTCAACGTCACGTGCAGGGCTTCCATTAAGTGATTTCAAGTAAACTCAGATTACACACCAAAAGAAACATATTCCTTTAATAAAAACCAAGAAAGCTTGTGTCACGAACAAGAACATGAGTGTGCTTATTTGAATCGAAACGATAATTAATCGAATACTGATTTAATTATAGTTCCTCTTCCAAATTTTCTTCTCGCAAATATTAGCATTTAGACGACCTTTTCGTTGCTCAAGACGTTTTTCATAAAGCTGGTAACATACTTCGTTGATCATATCTCTCACTAATACAGTAATTGTAGGAGCGCATTTGTCATTAAACGATTAAATTTTGTGCATCTTGAGCTGCAGTGGGATTTAAAATCCCACAAAAAGTATAATCTCAGTGCTTCTAATAATTTTTTTAATTTGTATGCATTGGAAACATCGAAATTTAAACAATCAGTCCTAACCCTTGTTTCACCAGTTTCTTCAACTGACATTAGAGACAATAACATTTAATTATATATAACCCCGACAATGATCTGCGACGTCATGAAACTTTTCGTAGTTGGCCTTTTTTCAAAAAACGCACATTGACAGAGTGACAGAGGCCAGGGTCACTTCAGTAAGTTCGTTGCTAAGTATTCTTCCCAATCTAACGCCTTTGCAATTAACATAATGCGCTGAAGTAACAATTAGTTGCGAAGTGCTTGCCGTGATCGCCGGGGTATCAGTCTTAGATTAAACAAAGTGTTGTTGTCCACTAGATCACGGAACAGTAAACAGGTGTAATCATTGTGAAGATCCCATCTTAAAACTTCAGTCAAGTAGTACGGTTGAAGTTGCTTTTGCGTGATATTTCTTTGAGAACATTTTTTCTAAACGGTGCACGTTTTGATCTGATCTGCGCGATAGTGAAGACATATCTTTCCTCAATACACATGCGAATGGATGATTTGTGCAGTGTAGATGTTAAGAAAGTCAGTGACAAAAAAGATTGTTGTGTAGTATGTCACGGTAGCAGAAAGATCATTTTTTGTGACACAACTTTCTGTTTGAACAAATTAACCACATACGAACCACCGTAAATGGCGATCCCCAATTGTCTCTGAAGTGTAGGCTGTCAAATCGTATCAGTTTTGACGTTTTTGACCTGTGCTTCTGCAAAGTTGCAACGTGGGCATTTGAAATGCTACGCAGTTAGAGGGGTTAGAGGGCCTCGCGGTCAGGACTTTGCCCGGGGCCTGGCCTTCATTAAATCCAGCCCTACTTCTACGGATTCACCAAGTCTTCAACTGCAGGTTAAATATTTTTTTTCCGTTTGGGTTTTGGGTTTTCTGAAGGTGACGTCACAATCAAGGCATGTTTCGCATTTTTGGCGAATTTACCTGGGCCTGGGCGCCAAGCCACTGAGCCATATTTCTGGCTGAAGTTTTTTTTAAAACTAAGTTAAAATCCGCGTCTTTATAGCCCTTTATTGACATTCTAGCATATCTGGAACCAGAATTATGGCTCAAAAACCCTGTTTTTGACAAATATCAAGAAGTTTCACAAAAGGTAAAATTTGCCATTTCAGGCCAAATTTTGTCCAGCCATAACTCGGCAGCAGATTGAGTTAGAGAGCTATGCAAACCCTGTAAAGACTCGTGAAGACTTGTATTTTAAAATGAAAAAAACAAATTTAAGATTTGGACTTGGGATTTTTGTTTGATGACGTCATGAGTGGGGTATGTTTTGTGTTTATTTTTGCAACGTCATCGCTAATCCAACGAGCCAATATTGTGGCTCAAAGTTTTATTGGATTCTAGGGGAAAATACAAGTCTTTAGAGCCCTAGATCGAGTTTCTAGCGTTCCTGGTTCAAACGTTAAACTGAAAATTTCACAAATATTTTCAGGAATTGCCTTGGGGATTTAGGGGCTTTCTCTAATTAATATTCTATCATTTTTTCCATACCTTTTCAATCAGAAATGCTAGAATGTCAATCAAACCCTCTAAAGGCTCGTACTAAACCTAGAATCCATTTGAGTCCAGTGAAGTTTCGCGCCACGAAATCGGCTCGATTTTTGAACTCCCACGGGACGTTGACGTCATCCAATGTTTTGACAGACTTGTCAACACCTGCCAAAACATCGTGTGGTTATGTAAACATGGCCAAAAAGGCCGAAAAGGCACACTGAAAATTATATTTTCAGTCTAGACTACAAGTCTTTCCCCAATTAGAGCGGGTTTGAACAGCCCTCTAGCTCGATCTGCTAGCGAGTGGTGGCCATTTAGAAAAGGGATGTAATCCACCCCAGGTTGGGGTTTGTGAGTGCAGACATTTTTACAAGTTTTTGGTGTTGTATCCATAATTTTGGCTACAGATATGCTAGAAAGTCATTCAAGGGCTCTAAAGACGCGGATTTTGGCCTAGTTTCCAAAAATATCTTGAGTCAAATTAATGGCTAATTGGGTTGGGACTCAGGGCCAGGTAAATTTGGCCAAAAAACGCAAATACACCCCCAGTTGTGACGTCATCCCCAGAAATGCCCAAATCCTAAACGAAAAAAGTTTTCTTAATCTGCAGTTTAAGACATGCTGAATCCATTGAGGGTTTGAACAGCTCTCTAGCTCAATCGCCTGGCGAGTTATTGAGTTGCAAACTTTTCAAAAATTGCAAAAAAAGTGGCTCACGCGGGACTTAAAGGGAAGCAACACATTTGGACGAATTGTGGAGTGTTTTGTGTGAATAAGTTCTTCAGGGCTTGGCAACTTTTCAAATGCGAGGAAGCAGATGATCTTTGCACTCGATTGTTGCTCTTGATATCCACACAGCAAAATTCTTACGNATGAGAAGAGGAAATTATGTAAAATTGTCAACGTTTCTTGCAGACAAAAAAGCTTTGATAAACATGGAAAACCAAGATAAGCAATGTTTCAAATGGTGTGTTGTGAGAGCTTTGAATCCTGTTGCACACAAATCTGAACGAATCACAAAGTTGTTGAGAAAACAAGCAGAGAAACTGAATTTCCAAGTAGTCGAGTTTCTTCGCGCGATATTGACAAATTTGAAAAACAAGAACTAGGTTCTCGAAGAGAAACATTATTGTGTCATGTGTCAAAACTTTTGTCAAATCAGATTGCAAAGAGTGAAAAGAAAAAGTTTTTTCTGTCTTCTAATCATTTCCAAGAAAAAGAAACGTTGACAAAATATCTTGATTATTGTATAAAACATGATTTGATAAAAGGAATTGCCTGATACATTTTCATTAAATTCAATTTCGTTTTTTAAGAACCACTTGTATTCAATGAACGTTCCAATCGTTGTCAATGCAGACTTTCAGTGTTTCACAGACAAAATTGACACTTGTCAACCAAACCCAGCAAAACGTTATGCAAAACAATATCAAAAGCATGAACCAAGTGGGTTTTGTTATTATATTGTTTGCTGTGGAAAAAAACTTGAACACATTTTGTACACCAAAAATCGGATGATGAAAACGTTGGCGAAATATTTGTGAAAATGCTTGAGAAAGATGTTGAAAACTTTTGGTGACTGACTGAAGTGAAACCAGTGATTATGATGGAGGAAGATAAACATGATTTCGAAAAAGCAAGAAAATGTTGGATTTGTGAAAAGGAGTTCGAAGGAGAAAAGAAAGTTGGTGACCACTGTCATTTCGCAGGAGAGGTCAGAGGTGCAAGTTACCAAAATACAATCTGCTCTTCAGGAAACCAAATCATATTCCAGTGATATTTCATAATCTTGCTGATTATGATGCACATCTCTTTGTGAAACACCTTGGAAAAACATCTGGATTTATTTATTGTATTCCAAACAAGTACAGTTTGTGATTTGTTTTGCGTATCCGACAAAATTCAAAAAGTCATGGAAGGAAAATGAATCAAGATAGAAGTGACCAATCCTGGAGCATTTTCTCTCCATGTCTCTTTTTCAATTGTAAGATAGGCACAAAATTTTTTGCTTATCTGACAATTGAAAAAGAGACATAGAAAGAAAATGTCCCAAGATTGTTATTTGTATCTACTGCTGTTAACGTTTAATCTTCATATTTTTTTATCAAAAATTAAAATTGCAATACTACTTCAAAGTTAATTTGAAATGACTTTCAGCTGAAAACTGCTAACCTGCATGTACTGTAATTCAATANGTAAACCATTGTGAAATCGCTTCTTGCTGACGAGAAATTTTTTTGTAATGTTTTCTTTTGATGTTGAAACAAACCATCAGTTNGNAAAGAGTCTTNAAANNNNCAGTTAGAAAAGAGTCTTTAAAGTTTATCAAACAAACCATCAGTTGGAAATGAGTCTTTAAATGTCGAAAACAAGACCATGCGTTTTGTTAGAGAAAAAATGTCAAACTAGTATGAAAATAACTTCATCACTGAAAGTGAACATTGTCCTGTTTTTTTACTTTAATTCTTTACCCAAAAGGATGTTTGAAGCTTCTAATCTAACTTTGCACGAGAACGAAACTTAGAAGTCCTGAGTTCACATTGTTTAAGACAATTCACATTTTTGCAGCTACAACAGGACAGCAATGCAGTACACGAAATGTCGTGGATGCAAGAAATGCTGGTAGACCATGTAGAAAACCATGTCGGCCTGGAGATGGACGATGCAAAAATGGCAAACAGTGCTTGTGTGACCAAGAATGTGGGTACTCTTGCATTCATTTAGGTAAGTTATTTTGGCAATGTGTTTCAATGCAAAAAAACGTCAAACTGCTTTTTTTCTTCTAAATGTTTTGAAAGTTTCTCTTTTCCTCTTATGCAATCATTTATCTCCGGAATGTCTGCATGAGCGTTTCAGCTTTTAATGATTTTGAACATGTGCAAACGCTTTGAGTAGTTTTGGAATAACCATTAATCATTCCTTTGAAGTGATGTCAGGTGTAGTTGTGATTACATTACACTTTGGCGAGTCGTCGTAAATATGTAGTGCAATCTCGTTTTTTCGATCGGTAAATCAAGTATCTGCTATTCTTTATGGTGGTGGCTGCAGCACAATTTGCTTCACAACAATGTTTTGCATGACTTTTTGCAAAATGTAAACCATTCAAATCTTAAAGTGATTTCGCAATAAAGTAATGAAAACAAACGAAAATCGCTTCTCATTAGACTTCACAAAAAGATTTCAGTCAAACCAGACACTTGCTGATTTAAAAGGATATAAGCTTATACCTCAGTTGAAACTAAAGTCAGTGTTCAAAGATCATAAGTCGCAGTCGTAATGTTAAAAAACTATTCAGCACAAAGCATTCCACGCAAAATTTCCTTAAAAATCTACTGGTAATAATACGATTTGAATGTAGTCGGTAAAGTACGTTCCAAAAAGCAAAGTCGTCCTAAAAGTTTAAGTCAAAAACAATGGGACAATCTAGTGCGTTTGCTGTTGTCTTTTCAAAGGTTAAGAGAAAACCAAGGCAAAATAGCTATGACCTACATAAACCTTTTCATGCTCACAAGACTTTAAAAATCTTAAGTTTTATGTGGAACATGATTGCGGCGCCGGCAGAGCTATAAAAACGTATCTGAAATTGTAATTCTGCGTCAATTCAAATTATTCTTGGTACCTGTGAAAACGGCCTTTAATGCTGAATACAAATATAAATTCGAAAATACACCATTTATTAATACGATTCATCAGCAATATAAAACAAAACGAAAACAATTTTTAATGCATTTGTAAAAAATAATAGTTCATTGTATCAATAAGACAAGCGGGTTAACTCTTTTAGAGTATAGTAAATCAAAATTAAAACTTCTAGAAAACATAATACTATTATTCATTTTGTTGCATTTTGAATTTTGAGATATACATTCTGTCTTATGAGTCGATGTTCCAATTAAAAATCCTAATCATTTTGATTAACGCATCTGTAGATTTATTAACCTGCTAATATTTCCCTCAGTGTTTTTTGAAAGAAGCTAAACAATATTATTTATGCATCATTTATTGACAGCAACATTGCGCAAAGTTTTTATTTAACATGTATATTCCTTTCCTTAATTACTGTATGTGTTATTCCTTGGCCAAGTGAAGAAAAACCTGAGCATGAATGAAATGCGAACCAGAAATACTTCAGCTTATAAAGAAAAATGCCTGATATCCACAGTATGAAAAAAATAATATCAATATGTTATGAATCAACCAACATCTTACTTGACGGGAATGTGGGATGTAGAATGTAGACATTTTATTGTGTTGGATTTTAAGAATCTGCTTATTCACTTCTCTAGTTTTGAAAGTATCAACGCCTTTCGATTAATTTTTCTTTTTGTTTCATTGTCGAAATCCTGACCTAGAAAAGTGTTTTAATTTCCTGATTCGTTAAAATATGCACTGGAAAAATTTTGTGTAAATAGAGGCTAATAGTTTTGATTGGGTTATGTATTCAAAGATATACAGTACACGGAACCTTACTAAAATGTCGGCAAGTGTTAACAAATGCAGTTAAAAATGGTTGAATTAACTTCAATTTGAGAGTGGTTGCGTCTTGAAAAATAATATAAATTTTGTGCAATTTCTCTTGAAATGATCCCACAAAATCTTCATAAGTTTGTTTCATTCATAGATCTACAAATTTATTGTAATTGTTTCCCATACCAAACATTTTATTCTTAGTTCATTGATACAAAACACAAAATAATACATATTAACCACTTTTCCGATTTTTATATGAAAACACCACAGGACGATGAAGCCAAAAATTTATTTCCAGAGAAAAGAGATGCTATCTCTTTCAATGAAGTACTGAGCATTTTTGCCCCATGCAATAATAAAGTTTTGCCTTAGCATGTTAATGCTCTACAGTGAAAACCATTGGATTAAAACTGAATTATACTTCTATCACAGTATAATCACACAGCAGGGATTTTACTAAGAAATAATGGTGTGGTAGTACGAAGCAAAGAAGATACCTGTGAAATTACTAAAACACTGAATGTCAAATCACCTCTGGAATTGGAAAAATCGCAGCTGCCATTGTTCGGCTTGTTCGCCGGACATGCTTCGATGCCTGCGCTCAACCAAATGCCACGAGCCAGGACATGACGGAGTTATTACGTCACGACTAGGACCCTCCATACCTTGATGTGGAGTTACAAAACCAACAGGTACCGCCAAAACCGTGGAGCGTTTTGAGACCTCCTTTTCAGCGAGATTCACGCAAGGAGAAAATGTGTGTTGGAGCTTGAGAGATGAAGATAATGATATTTTGAGTTTTATATAATTTGCATCACGTGATTTTGAGCAGTAAACCATCTGATTGTTAATTTTACTTCCCAGGCAACTTTTGTCCATACCCGCAGAACATGGAAAACATGGAGAGTGTTCGCATCGAGCGAACAATCTTTGGGACTTTCAACATCACAGTTACCAATCCACCTTATTTATACAACGATCGTGCCATCTACAAATGCAAGCCTGGATACGTAATACTAACGTCATCACTTCGTATGTGCCATGGGAGGAAAAACTGGACCAATCAGAACGCAACTTGCGCACGTTTGTTTTTGTTGTTTGTGGTTTAACGCGAAAATGTGAGCTCTGGAACATGTCGTAGTTCTCAGTAACGTAGACAGCAACAGATTCACCTACGCAGTTTTGCCTCTAACAAAATTTTGCTCTGAGCAAATGTTTGTTTTTTTGCGCACGAAACACATGCAACTGCGCAACCATGCAGAACCATGCAACTGCGCAACCATGGAGAACACATGCAACTGCGCAACCATGCAGATCCACAATCAGTGAAGTATTCCAATCGTGAAAAGTGCTATGCAATATTCTGTATATACAGTATTAAATCTGGAATGTTGGTAGTGCGCGAGAATCAGATAGCACTGCGCAAATTTTCTGATGGTACTGCGCAGTTGCGCAGTTGCGCACCTTAGAGGAAACACTGCACCTAGAAAGTAAAGTTGCGCATGTAACGTTTGAAAGTGGGAAGTAAAGAGGCCGACATGTTTCTGCAGATCGGTGTAAAATTTGGAATAAGAACAATTTTTCCAATTTGTTTACAATGCCGGATTTACGAACTGGCTTTGCAGGCTTAAGCGTAGCACCTGATGATCCAAGGGGCCTCCAGGAAATTATGGTACAGTCAATTGCCGATATATGATCATTTGATAAACATTCGTCAACAATTTCTCTTTTAACGATTCATGAAATTTGGTTTTATTAATCTAATCAAATTTCGTGTTGATAACGCCAGGTTCTTCCAACGAGTTTCCATAAATATTGATATGACCGTTGGTCAAGCCGCATGTCGACTATAGTGTCGTCATACTCAAAGCAACGTGGTCGAGTCCTGCGTTTGGTGAATCGTGTTGATTGTTGCGCGTGAATCAGGCGAAACAACTTGTGGTTGTTTGTGTTTGATATGCACCTGATCAAAGCTTAAGGGGATACTGAAGATAAGGGATATGTGTAGGGATATGAGTGTCCCGCAATAAAAACATCGTTGCTTCTTCTGAGCAGCTTGAGCAACATGTACAGTAGTTTTGTTAGCGCTTCTATTACGTAAATCTCGTTTAGTATTTTTAGATTTGATTTTTTCCATTTTAATTTTCTTTGACAAAGTCAACCAGAAATCAGATTGCTATTGACTACTTGTGTAAGTTTGCACTGTTCTCATGCTGAGCAAATCAGAGAAAATTTTGAAGAACGAAAAACAGGCAAAGATCACTTTGCCAAATGGTATCCACAGAACTCAACCCTAAGAATGTAAAGAGTACGCAAACAGCAGAAAATGACAGAACCGCGTTTGTGTCTGATGTCTTAGGTTAGTTGTTCTTGGTTTGTCCAACCACGCTGGACCTTATTTCTTAGTTTGATGGTCACTAACTGCTCAGGACAAAGATATATTTCAATATACAAAAGAATTAAAAATGAATTTAAAGGGTCACAAACAATCTTCCAAGATAGGTGGTCCACACTTAACATTCGGTGCAATAAAGCGACAAACGTAGGCAAACATATTTTAATTAATTCCTAAATGATTTTTTATGAAGGCCAGGACAAAACCTTTTCAATCGTTTACTGTGCTCTGTTCAGTCTGACTTCATTCGATGATTGTAGCTTTTTATTTCTTTATACAGTGTTTCCCCGATAATATAACAGGGCTTATATTAATTTTCACTCCGACATTTGCACTAGGGCTTATTTTCGGTGGATGGCGTATTTTGATATATCGACAAACGAAGTTACAAAGTAAATGTAAGAGATTTCTAAATAAACAGAAATTACGAAAAACTTTCAGCATTTACTTATCATTAGCATGTTTTTTATTCAGAAACTCGTTAAGAACAATTTATTCAAAAACAATCATATCATCATCCTCTAGAACAGGGCTTTTCAAACGTTTTTGTTCTGTGACCCCACTTTAAAATGTTTTTTTCTAGGCGACCCCTTGATGGATAGTTTAGATGTCAATGATACACGCAAACGTCCCATTAGTTTACAAAAATATTTATATCTGGTTTGTCAAGCCAATTTGTTTCGCGACCCCAAATGTGGTCGCGACCCATATTTTTAGAAGCCCTGCTCTAGAATGTCTTGCAGGTAATCGGTTTCCAAATTTCCAGCGGAGTTTTCGCTTAACTCAATTTCCCACCAGTCACCTAGGGCTTATTCTAAGGGTAGGGCTTATATTAAAACCATCCTCAAAAATCACGCTAGGTCTTATTATCGGGTAGGTCTTATTATCGGGTAGGTCTTATTATCGGGTAGGTCTTATTATCGGGGAAACACGGTACGTATTTCAATAATGAGAGCATAAGGGATTGCGAACCTCATATCCTTTTGCTCGACAGTTTCGTTGCCTTTGGTTCTTTGCAGTCTGAAAGGGTAACAAACACGCGTTTCATGATCCTGGCAATTGTAACCATTTGGGTGGGTTTACTTGGCGTGTTTTGGCCGTGTGTACAAGATTTTTACAGCAGTGGTGAACGAGTCGCAACGTGGTCCTCACACCCTTGTGTTTAGACGTATTTGTGCAGCCACACATATGTACAATGTGTTTGGTTTTTAGGAAACTGTTGAGCGTAGAATAGAAAAAATAGATGCGAAACTTAACATACAACATGTGTTTAGTCAAAAGTTTTATCGTGAAATTTTTGGTTGGTTCGAATGTCGAAATTAGTAATCGCGTTATCGCCAGTCACGCACAATTTCCACAATTCCGTGTCACTGAACGCTTTTACGTCGAAAGCAGCACCAAGCGCAGTGGTCTATGGGGCACTCTAGTAAGAATTTACAATCATGGCTTAGCTGTTTGTTATTTTTCCCTTGTAACAGTGGGACATGGGGCCTTACAAGTGAATTAGCCTAGGGACCTCGCATCACATAAATCCGGCCCTGTTTGTTGTTGAACTATAACGCGCTTGAATGGGATGTTGGCGATTTGCCACTAAAACTATTTCAATGAACGAATTGTTGAGGTTGCAACTGCGATTTTGTAGCAACTTCACCTCAGTCGATCTATCTTTATCACTGTCCAAACATTTCCAGATGCATGCCAGCCTGTAGATGTCGAGTCTGTCAGACGATACAGATTGAGGTGCGGAAAGGCGTGTTCAGCTGATAAAGAATGCAACTCAGGAGAGCATTGCATCTGTGATGGAGCGTGTGGGAGGACGTGCGTGAGACAAGGTGAATTTGCTTGGCTTCTGACGA
>JGI24021J15306_10007967_pt1 | contig 12977 bp, 5 predicted proteins | sample Ectturendosymbi1_FD_15306 | JGI IMG/M metagenome (IMG submission 15306) | reverse complement strand
GAATGTTAAGTAGCAAAATGCTTTTCATTTCGTAAGTGCTGAAGGAATTGACACTGCCATTACTTACAGATACTGAGATAACTTGTAAAATGTAGGGGCAATCTCTCAGAAAAGAGCCCCAAAACATTGCCATTGCGAAACGTAGTTGTGGATTACATGGCTAAAAGAGTTAAGCTTGTTTCACATTTTAGTATATGAACTAAATTCAAGAGCATAATATACATACAAAAGGAATAAAAATTTGTAAAGTTTTGCAGCTGGACACTTAAAAGCTGCCCCTTTGGCACATTTTGAAAAACACATGACTGCTTCAGAGCTTCTTTAAATGTGGCTCTAGAGTGGTACATAACCTTCTTAACCAAACAACGGTGCAAAACTCTCAAGAAGCGGCATGGTATCCGAAAAACAGAGGCCCGAGGTAACGGTCTCGTTATCCTTCTCTAATATCCATCCCTGAGCTTGCAGTCTGTCTTGTGGCAAAGCGCATTTGACTAACATGAAACTTAAATATGAATTTTTTCCCATTAGGGTTTCAAATTCCGCAGACAAGTTATTGCATTTTCTAGAAGCCCGTGATGTGTACAAATTTAATTACGTGCAGTGCTAAGCTATTTTTACATACAGCTGAGCGTGGTCAGTAAGTTTTGTAATACTGTGGTTGCGATTGTGTTTTTAGTTTAATTTCATTTTATATTATAATGAAGTCAGTTAAATTCAGCAAAGTCTCATTAACCAATTTAAACGAGTTCAGTTTAAAATAGCTACAAAGGTTTTACGGAATAAGTTGAACATAGCCAAAAGATCTTATGGATTATCAAGGATCCAAAAAATTTTCAAACACGTTGAAAGACTCTAGCGTTTACCGTTTATCAACTACATACGTGAAAATTTAGAAATTCTTTATTCAGAATTTAGATGACAACGGGATTCACTTCTCTATGCGCGAAAGTTTTGTCGAAGGCCTACTTCGGAAGTCAGTGCCTCAGAGCAGTCTCTGCTCGGCTTCAATGTTGCTGATGTAGATTCGAAGTGTGTAAATACAGTAGGCCTATAAGACGCGCAATCGTAATGGCGGCCACCATGGCTTCTTGCTCAACTGCAATATTGGCTGCAAAAAGCATACTGTAGATCGTGCACTTACTGCATTGAGAGGTTTACCAGCGCTTTTGCAGGAAAGGTTTATGAGCAAATGGTGGCATTAATCCAGAATAGAAGCTTGGAACTTCACTATCAATACTTTTGAAACTTGTCAATTCAATGAAAGCAGGCTTTTTATCTGTCAGCTTAAATCTGAACACAATTGTTCACGAGAAAACGCCAGAAATATGCACGTTTCATGGATGATGCTTTAAAACAAGGAGCATTAAAAATATTTAAATGTTGAAACTCGGTTGTTGTTCCCCCCTATTAAAATTTCCGGCTACGCGCCTGGTTGCCACTGCTAGTGTTTACCAGAAGATCTTGTGGTTTGTTTTTCATTTGATTTATGTGATTTTGTGGTTTTCAGTAGCAGTACATTTGTTTCGGAACCGACCACATTTGAATTGATTATCACAATTTTTGAGCATACTTATATCTATTTAAACCCAACTCTCACAATTAATGTGTTTTCATAGTAAACGCAGTGATAAGTGCTAGATATCTAGATATAGCACCTATCACTGCCATGGGCGTATCAAGAGTCACCAAAATATATAGATTCCATGATGTGTCCCCCATTTTTCAATTTTACGAAAAGGTCGTACTACGGATGAGTGAACATGGTGACGTCATCGAAATGCAAACAACAAAGGTTCGCCTCCCCCCCAAAGTTTTCTTAGCAAACTTCGGTCCCTGCTGCCAAATCCTTGCGCTTTTTAGCTGCTGAGGTGATGGCATTACAAATTTCGGCATCACGCTAGCTAACACTGCAATCTCGTTTTCTGCTCTTTTGTTCTACAGATCGCATCGTCTGATAAACACCTTTTCTGACAGACCACGCAATGACATGTCGTGTGAAAGGCTTGGCTTGCTTCAAATGTATTATGTAACACAACGATAGAATCCACCGGAAGAAAAGTGCGTTTCCACCAAACGTTATCCTTTACGACGAAATAAAGGTCGCAGTTCGGCTGCGGCTACCTCCAGCCGGCACAAGAAGTTACGGGGTCATTGATACAGACAAAATGGCTTTTTTCAGTCGGAAAAGTTTGGCTCTAGCAAAACATTGTCTGAGCTACATATCAATTACAAATCACTTTTGACGAGAGTCTATGACCATGCCGGGTGCAAAGAATATACCCAGCATTTTACTGTTGCCTTAGCAATTTTCGATGTACTGTATTTAAATAAGAAACAAATGTACGACAGTGTAATTACAGGGAAAGAAAATGCTTCTGAAGAATGGAATTGTATTATATCGATGTTTCTGACGAGTTTTATTATCTATCTCGTATTTGGTTATGCATGCTGGGGCAGAACAAGGGGGAACAATTCCCCGAGCACCGAATCCCTGTGGAGTGCGCCGAAAAGTCTCAGCAATGTCACACGTACTTTCGTCAATAGAGTAATAGTGTGCATTTGCTTCCGAAAGACCTCAGGTTTGAACATGAGGGCGCCAAACTTGATTCTTGCACTGGGAGCCATCTAACCTCGTTACGCCCCTGTATACATGTTTTATGTGTATATATCTTAAGACTGCTATCTGGTATTTTTGGGACAAGGTCTGTTTCTTTGGGCAAAGACAGAATGGCAACACTGCTAAGCAGCAAACACAGCAGAAGTAGCTTTAGCACGCAAATAGTATCGTTTTCGCGACATTTGTGCAGTAGGCATGATGCACGTGTAGATACAGTAATCATGCATATGCCAAAAGAACGATTAGGAGTATGTTACAAGCAAAATTCAAATATATTTGCATTAAAAAAACGAAAATATTTACATTCAATAGCGATTACTAAAACTGACAGAAATTCAAACTTGTAGAGAAATCAATAATAATACTTAATGCAATATCGGAATATAGATTTGTACTCTTGTATCGCTTCTGAACCGCAGCAATTTTTTCAAATGAGTATTTTATTTAAAACAAATAATTGTCATCACGGGGGGCCCGGGGCTATTGGCCCCCATTGCTCCCACCTTAATCCGGCCCTAACCATGATCCCCAGTTCAGTGTGATGAATGCAGGGGTGCAACGAGAGGGTAAAGGGGGGCACAATTCCCCAGGCGCCGAATCACTATGGGGGCGCCAAAAGTCCCAACAATGTCATAAGTACTTTCTTCAATTGTGCATTTGCATCCGAAAACCTCAGGTTCAAACATGGATGCGACAAACTTGCGTCTTGCACCGGGCGCCGTCTAACCTCGTTAAGCCCCTGGATGAACGTGCTTGGCAACCTTCACAAATCTTCGAAATATTGGCAGACATTTTAGTGAGGTGCAGTCAAAGGCGTACGCAAGGGGGGTTGGGGTTAACCCCCCTTGAGCTTGATATTTTACAAAAACTTTATTACCTCCGCAAAGGCGATTGATTGTTTTCGCATACACTTTGCTTAATTTGTCGACCTAATGCAAATACCACGGAATAAATTTGCATGCAAATTTCAAGGAATATTGTAAATGGGCCAAAAAGTAATAATTAGGTTTTGGTGGTAATCTGGATCATCGTCTGCGTCCAAAAACTATCTCACCACTTTTTGCAGACCTTTCATCCACTGTTTGTGTTCCGCGATAGTTCACTTTATCTGAAACAATTGTCTTTATTTTGTCTGCTATGGCTGATCAGCGCAAGCGCTGACCGCACTGGCTACATTACCAATTTCTCTAGCATGATAAAACTGTTGCACGAGCTCAAAAACAGCAGTTTTTAACGCAGAAGTATTCAGGCATTTGATAATGTCTCAGCAGGGAAAAAGGAAAACTAAACGTTTGCTGGACTTCTGTGCATAACAAAAAATATAAAGTTTTCTTGCGTACTTTATGCGCATTCTCAATTTTTGTGTAGTTTAAAAAGGTTCGATCTTGCAAACCAGGGTGTGCGCCAGCAGGTCCAGGCGCACACTTTCTATGGTCGACTGCTCGTATTCGACAAGACATCAGCCCAGCCTCATTTTCCAGTTGCAAATTGCTCTGACGCGGTGATGAGTGTCTTTTACTCACAGTTTTAACGCGCAGTCTGATATTTTTGCAGTTATGAACTGCTGTGTCGTAGCGTTGAGTTTATTTTCCTCCGATATCCTAACCTGGAGCGCTGGTAGTTTACATTCAGTGCAATCACACATAAAATAGGGGAGTGCGTGTGGACAAATATGCATATTATGTCAACAAACGTCGCTAAAACGTTGGTTGGAAACATGAGTATGACGTAAAATTGTGACGTCACAAATAGCGCACACCAAATACAAATGACCACCATATGTCACTGACTGAAAATCCTCCACCATGAAAATTTTCTGCGTGCGTCACTGGGTGCAGTCGTAGATCACCTTGATTATGAATCAACAAGCGGTTTCTTTGCTTTGAGAGCATTAAGGTCATAGCTGAAGTTAACTCAATGATCAGTTAGTGGTTGAGCGTTTTCGTTCCCTTTGTGTTGTTTTGCCGCCCTATCGCCCCCTTCGTTTTGTTCGCTCCCTTGCCCGTCAAAATCGCCCCCAAGGGGCCGATTCCGTCCATTTTGAGAAACACTGCTCTANATGTTAGCTAAATCAGGAAGAACAGTTTCTCGTGAGTTTTATATGGAAAAACGTGTCTACATTGGGCTTACCTTGTATGGTTAGCTGAGGACGTTGCGAACATACAGTACTTTACTGTGCAAGAAACTTGTCTTCATGCTGCTTACCATCATCCTATAGCATGGAGGATTAAAACACTATATTTTGTATTGCTTGGAAAATCACAACTTAAAAGCGGCATAAGTAAACCCTGTGTCCACTGATTGCATTGTCATTGTTTGGTCCTTAAAACATGTGGTTACTGTAACAAAGAGGTTTACGTACAGCTAATCAGATCGACAGCTAGACGATATCTTCGAGGGCGGCAAAACGTTCCCGCATGAAAATGTATATCTCCGAAAAATAAACCTACAAAAAACGCTAGAAATCACGGAAATTTAACGAAGATAACTTCTGAACTACCTGAAAGAGTTATAAATTCCAAGAAAAAATCGCATGGCTATTTGTTCTTGAGAAGAATGTAAGAAAGGCTTTAATTTCTGTTGAAGATCTAAGGCAATCGAAGAACCAAAGTCGGCACCACAAAAGATGGATTTTTTGTGGGGTACTACACATAAGAGGGACATACTTTCACGCTTTTAAGACAAGTGACCAAATAGGTCACACGTGCGTGGGGCCCCAAAAATTATGATGGCCTAGGGCTCCGCGCTCCCTAAATCCGTCCCTGCCCCCAGTGCCAGGTGACCTCGGTCAAAAATGCGTGAAAACCTGACCCCATTGTAACGTCACCCACAAGAAACCCCAAACCCAAAACTTAAAACTTTTTACAATCTAAACTAGAAGACTTCCTAAATCCGTAGAGGATTTAAACAGCTTTCTAACTCAATCGGCTGGCGAGTTATGGTGTTGCATAGTTCAGCAAAAAAAGTGGCGCACGCGGGACTTCATTGATTGAAAACTCTCCGTGGACTCAAATTTGAAAGAAATCACAAATACTTGGAATCAGTGCTAAAATTTTTGCAAATACGGATGAAACATTTGTGCTGCTCTTACAACGTTCATGAGGTACTTAGCACAACTGATTGGAGATATTTGTGTTTTTTTATTGAACCAAGTTTGTAGCATTTATTTTACTCAAGCGCAGTTATACTGGCACCATAAGTAAAACCTGCAAATGATTCCGAATGAAAAAATGCGCACGTTAGGTTAGCGTATTGAGTCGGTTGTCAATATATGATGAAACTTTAATAATGTGCATATAACCAAACCTCATACCTAAACTCCTTTAATTCTAAGCGTCTCTTATGGAAACTATAAGTGGCTGGATTCGAATGATAAAATTGAACTTTTCAGAAACTTACTGGCAATGAAACCGGTTAAACAAATATTAATAAAACCTGCAAAATTTACTTTAGTCCTGGTATTTTACAGTTGCGTCGGAACTACTTTCACTGTTAGCGGAGTAACGTCCAGATACTGCCAAACCAATCCTTTGGAAAATTCATTTTATGATGACCAAATCAATGTGTTATTCAAGACATCAAGCTGTTTGAAACAGTTCAAAATTCTTTATTATTACACAAGTATGTGTTGTTTTGAGGTTCACATGTATTTCGCAAAACATATTTTCAAAATGTTGCAGTTGCTTCATATTTTTATTGCAGGGATAACACTCGTGGCTGAACCAAACGAACTGGTTTTGGCAACGAACAGTCGCATTTTATTGAAAACTGTCATACTGATACCTTCAGAGGAAATACCTTCTATGAACTGTATCATATCACTTGAGAATGGTACTAAGATCACTGCAATTAGCAACGAAAGCCAGGTGATGGTAATAAATGAGCTACCTCAATTAAATAAGCATCGTTGTTTCTGCAAACCGGCATCAAGGCAGCGTGGTTTATCAATTCAGCTAAGCTTAATAGTGGAAGACAGATTCTCTCAGATTGATCTTGGAATGAGTTGCAGCGTTTGCAGTGGAAAATATCAAAAGGATTTCAATGTCACTTTTGTTCATCAAAACGTAGTTCCTGTGGAGTACATTCTAACAATAGGCAGTCTTCAACTGTCGAACTACGAGAGGATTTTAGACGAACCTTCGCTTTTGAACAAGTCGTCGAAGGAGAAAAAGTTTTTACTTTCTGTTTCTGATCAGGTTGGTCTAGGTCCAGGTATTCATAAATCCGCTCTGACCTTATACAACAATATCTCATCAGCAAGAATTTTGTTCAACGTCTATTTGAACCAAGAGTTAATCGATTTTAATGTCGGTTGCAACAGTTATATTGGTTCATATCCAAGTTATTTTAGCACCAGCCTGTCGCTACGATCTGGTGCTCCAGCCCAAATCTCTGTCACACTCAAGTCTGCCAACAACGTCGTGGCATCGGTGAACACATCGTGTGATAACGCCACGAATTGTAAAAGTTTCCAAGTTGAAATCATGTCACCACATAAAGTTGGATTGTACTGGATCGCAGCAAAAGCCAGAAACGATATTAACTCTGTCAATGCAAAATGTGGTCCAGTGGAAAGTCTTCCTCAGGTGTACAATGTATATGCCAAAGCGAATGAAGCTTACGTTGGTGAGAATTCAGTAATAGACACGTTTGTTCACGGTGATGTTGGAAAGTATTCCCTGAACATTTTCGTTGACGGCAAGCAATTCAACAAGTCATTTGAAATAACTGGTTTCAACAACGAGCACAACACAAGACTACCTTTTGACGGAAGGTCATACAAGCACATTAAGCAAACGATAACCTTTCTCAAGGGCGGTTATCGCAACCTTATCATCTCCATCAATAACACGAAGCAGATTTTTAATTTCACAACAAGAATTCACGTGAGAAATCAGCAATCTTGTTTCCAAGGAATAAACATTCGTGGAGGCTCCTCTACTACAACAACTGATCCGCTTGAAATAGGAGACTACGTTATATTAAGTGCAAATACTACAATATCCTGCCTAGAAAACACGCAATTTTTGTACAACTGGAGATTATTCAAGGTTGAATCACCTTCAGAATTGCCAAAATCAGACAAAGAGATCCCGCTAAAAACAACGTACAGTCAATCAGAAATTGTTTTCAAACAAAGCGAGTTGCAACCTGGAATTTACTTGGTTTTTATTACATTTTTGCAAAGTGGAACCGGCTCAAGTGCTCCAGTCACCGAAACTGAAGATTTTGCGATATTCAAAATTGTTTATAAACCTCTGCAGACATTCATCCGGGGAGGAAAGAGAAGAGAAATCGGTGATATATGACTTGAGTGTGTAATGTAACAACCTTGCATTAAGCATTCTTTAAAGTGAAGATTTGGTCCTAGAACGTCGCAGCGATAGTTTGTCTATGTTACTTCTTTCATTAAAGATTTCACTCATGACAGCGTTGATAAATATAATTGCGCATACGTCTAGACAAAAGCAGACAAACTATCTTCTTTAATTGATTTTTTTTTTTTCAATCAATATTTCAGTTTAATGCTCAATCAAAAAACAAGATTCATAATACATTTGAATAAGAAGGGCAGAATTTAACGAAACGAAACACTTGCATTGCCAGGAAGAGCAGAAACAAACGTGTCGCTTGAGTCGTACGTTGAAAATGCTGCAACGAGTGTAACTTACGAATGGTTCTGTTCAATATCGTTCCATGATTTACCTCCTGATCCCGAAATCGGAAAAGTATCGCGGAAAGGTATTTTGTTTTTGCTGAATTCAAAATGCTAAAAATTGTTTCTGGCATCGGTCAAAGAAAAAAGCCTGTAATAAAACATGTGCATCGTCTGGTTTTATTGCAGCCACTAAGAAAATTGTTTGCTTCCAGTTTATAAGACTTTTCAAAAGAAATATTTTTACAATCACAGTGATTTTCTTCCTTTTCTCATAATGATATACCTGAAACATAAAAAATCACCTGAACCTGATATTAAAAATGTAGCTTACACGTACAGTATGTCTCAAACATATCTCAAACAACGTAAAATTTGTGCAAGGACTTTTTTTATTCTTTATTATGTTGCAAGGGTTCATGTTGCACCACTGTATTTCAAGAGTTTCATGTGTACGAGTTTACATAAAGCGGAGTATGAAATTATCACTCAAACATTTTATTTTGCTGATTTTCCAGGTTCGTGTTTCGGTTTACAATCGGGATGGATGCCAGGATACAAGTCGAAAGTCGATTTGAACATTACAAGCCTAAGACCAAATGAGAGATACTTTTTTAGACTCTTTGCGAAAGCTCCTGGATATAAACGTAATTTTGACGATCAAGAAATTGTTGTTTTGCCCCAGGATGTACCTCCGGTCAAGTTAAGGTACGAAATAATTACATCTTGGTCATTTCAGAGACAGGCAACTTACTTCAATTCCGTGACGCTTAACCTTTTTTAAACGGTGTTCTTTAAGATGCTACCATTTTCGGTAAAACAGTTAATCTGAAAGATTGCTTTCAAGGATATTGGGACAAACGCCAGGTATATTTTGATTGGCGTTATTTAGTTCCGAAATGTACACGTGCGAGCTGCACAAGGTTTTTTAACAAAAATTTTTTTCCTTTTCTTTGTGGTGCTTCGTTGTTGAAAGAATATGGTAAATGATGGTGATGAAGCTAACACACATCTTTGCAGCAAGATGCATAGTGACATGCCCAGTGCCAACCAACCATTCACAGGACACTAAAATAAAATACGCAAGTTAATTCTCTTACTGATTACCATGACTATGCAAAATATAGAACAACCTCTTACACAGTGAAAGTACGTAAAACATTTTGAAATGCTGGTTCTTATTTGTAATTTCTCAGACAATATTTATATTCTCTTACGCAACGACTCTACAGATGCTGGTCCAACTGCAAGCAAGTAACGATTGCCGCCCAACCCTTAGTGCTTCAGTTACAATGTTCAAAATGTTCCAAGAGACGATGGGAAGTGAAACACGAAGGATTTGCCACCACAGCAATATGCAGTAACCAGGAATGGTGCAAGGTTGATCAAAAGATCTTCGAAAGAAATCCTTCGAACAGAAACATTAGCATCGTAGCAACAGGTTGTAACGAATACTTGTAAGATCTCTTGTGGATGAGAAATGCAATATTGTTTTGTGTTACGCAGGTTTTTCTCCCAATAACACAAAGGCGTCAGTGACTTTTGGCGTTAACTTTCTTTCACCGCCCGGTGGTACTTGCTCAGTGTCGCCAAAACTTGGATATGCTTTAGCGACAAAGTTCATCTTTAACTGCACTCATGATGCTGGAAACAGGCATTCTCTCAAGTACAGATTTTTTATTCAAGAAAAAGGTAATTTTGTCGATAATTTTAAGTGTTCAGCTATGCTCTGCATTTATTATTCACTCTGAATCGTGTATTTGCTGTAAAAATTCGTATTTGACTAAATCGTTTTCAGAAACAGTAGTTTTATTTAGTCCAAGATGGTTGTTTCGGTGGTTTTTGTGTTGTTGGCTGGAATTCATAAAACATTTTGTCAAATACTTTGCTTTGAAAGCAGCTGTTGTTATGAAAAAGATCTACAGACGTCCGCAAGCGAACAAGAACAATTAAATCTGTTTTTGATGATCAACGATAAACACTAAGTTGTTTGCAAAACTGAAATTAATGTTTTCGTCTTTCCCCACGACATCAATTCTCAAAAATTTAATCCGGATTCTTGAAAAAGCTTGGTCTTTAGCCAAACCTTATGCCAGACCTATGGTATCTATCCGCATTATTGTGAAGTAGATACATTCAGTATATCTTTCAATGCGTTTTATACTGCAAATCTCGAAGACGAGGATATCATCTCAGCATTTATGGTAACGTTGTCCGATACATTTTTGCTTCCAACAAAATTTTGCTACTCAGTGGTTCTCAAAGGGGAGCCACTTGTCTCCCTAAGGGTGGAATTTTTAATCCCTAGGAGGAAATCTGTTCCAGGAAGGAATTGGGGAGGAAAAGCTGTGGGTGAAAAACCCCAAGTTTTCATTATTAGTTTATTCAACCCATGAAAGTACACAGTGAGGTTAATTTAGATTGGAATGTCTGCGGTACGCAAGAACAAGCTGGAAAAAGCTGCTTCATCGTTTGAGCCAGTTCTTTCAGGCACTGCTAGACCGCAAACGATCTCGTGGCAGGTGTCGAACAGCAAATCGATTGTCTCATCCTCCAGAACAGTCAGGCCGTGCGGTCCAAGGTAAGGTCAGTAGATTGGACGGAGGACAACATGGTCGGCAGTTTGATCTTCTGCACCACACTCACAAGCTGCAGAAGCGGCCATACACCATTTGCACAAACATGAGCGGAAACGTCCAACCCCGGTGCGGAGGTGGTTGAGCCGGACCCAAGCTGTTTGGCGGCATAGGCGTAGCCAGGAGTTGCCTAGGGGGGCATGGTTCCCCCAAAATGTTTATAACATAGTCATTTTTTGCCTTAAGAGGCGGTATCCCAAACAAAATTGTGTTATTCGCCTAAAATCGAACATTTTGCCTCCCGAAAATTTTTGGGCTGGCTACGCTAGTGTCTGGCAGAGCCATTCCAGGAGGGTCGGTTGGGAATGAATGTACGGAGTCTTGTAGTGCTCTCCAACCTTTGCGCATTCCACAGCACTTCTGTTATTGTCGTCAGATGAACTGATGAGTTTGTGCAGCGGGTGCAAAATGGGTGTCTCGATTTGAGATGCCATGCATTCCCACTCGATTGACAGGTGAGCGTTGACTGGAGCAGATGTCCAGGCTCCATGGGACGGCATGCTAGAGATAGTTTGGCTCCACTTCGACAAAGCTCAGCAGGTTGTATGCTTGTGAGGATAAGAAGATTGTCCGCTGGTGTAGGACGCAGGCATCCAAGCACACTTCGCAAGGCGTCGTTGATGGCAGGGCCACTGTGGCAAGTGTGAGCACTGCGGCACCAGAGGAGAACAGTGCTCTGCGGTTGAATGTACCAGAACCAAGGTGGCTGTTCGCAACGTTATTGCTCCAGCACCCTAGCCAGACCCAGCAAGCCGCCTCAAGAATTGCAATGCGTGATGTCCAACTTTTTGCGAAGTGACTCGAGGTGTCGGCGATACGTGAGTGTCCTGGCCAACATTACTCCGAAGCATGTGGGCTCGGAGCAAAAAGGGTTTCGTTGTTGTGGTTGATTTTCAGCTCACGTGCAGCTTCCTTGTTGTTGAGGTGGATGACTGCCAACCAGTCTGGGACTGGGTGGGCTGAGCCCCCCCAAACCATACTCCAATACCCCCAATTTAAAATAAGAAACACTATGAATCAGTGGAGTTTTTGTCAATTTTTGAATGTCAATCCCCTTTGCAAAAACATAAATCCCCCCATTGAAGATTTTCTGGCGACAGTTCTGCTGTCAACACTGCTTTTGTAGTGCTGTACTAAGCTTTAACGTCCAGGTGTCGAGGCATTCCCTTCCGTTTGACCATGTCTTTGCTGAGCACTCCTTCCACTGTTTGTCAGTCTCCATCAGCATACATGATTTCTGGGTCGTTGGCGTATACATACGCTCTGGAGACAGTAGTTGTCAGATCAGAGATGTAGATGTTGAAGAGAAAGGGTGCCATGACGGATCAGTCTGGGACACCATTCTTGTGGCGTGGTAAGCTACTCAGTTTGCTTTTAGCGGTGGCCAAGGGAGAAGCTGCGATTACCAACCAGCCACGATCAACAGGACCAAGTGCCTGTCAGGTAGCAGTCGCAGCAACTTGCAGGTACAAGCTGCTTTAACTGCAGTGACTGATCTTATAAAAGAGTCTGTTTGGTTCATAATCGTCTGTTGTTTCTTCACAGTAGGTAGTGTGAAATTTTCGCAATTATTTATCATTTGTGATCTTCGTTGGGGTGGAATTGACAGAGTTTGGGTTTGCTGGGAGGAATGTGAAAAAAAGTTTGAGAACCACTGTGCTAGCTGTTGTTAAACAATAAGTGGTTTGTTTGCAAAGTAGAGTAGTTAGTTTTCAGAAAATCATAATCTTCAGTTATAAAATTCAGCCCCAAAAGTTACTAGCCTATGGCTGTTAGTTTCTTAATATACACCATTGTTTATTTTTTAGACTAATCAACAAAAATGATCTATACATATGCTTAATTCCAGGAAAACTTGAAACGCTTCTCCAATACACGTACGCCAGTGACGTATATGATCTTACTCTTGCTCCTGAAGAAGGAACTCACTCTGCGTCGGTTGTGGTCGAAGTGTGCAATCAATATGAATCATGCAGTAGGGAAGTTATCAAAGTGGAAGTGATCGATCTTGAACCAGAGACAGATATCTCTGCATTGGTTGAAGCGAACATCAAAGCGAAAAATTATC
>JGI24021J15306_10007966_pt1 | contig 12978 bp, 6 predicted proteins | sample Ectturendosymbi1_FD_15306 | JGI IMG/M metagenome (IMG submission 15306) | reverse complement strand
CGGACGTTTCCGCTCCTGCCTGTACAAATGGGGTATTTCTGCGGCCTGTGAGTGTGGCGCAGAACAAACCATCGACCATGTCGTCCTCCACTGTCCAATCCATCAACCCCCCCACGGACTGCACGGCCTGATGGTTCTGGACGATGAGACATCCGAATGGCTGCTCAACACCTGCCCCGATATCTAGGCGGGCTAGCAGTGGATAAAAGAAGAACTCGCTCAAATGAAAGAAGAAGAAGGTCAAACCTCAAAACAAACTGGCTAGGCCTATACAAATTCCCATAAGAACCACTTATAATACAACCAAAGGCTGCTGTAGATCGACTGAAGTAATTTGGTAACATAGAAGTACCTCGTTTACACTGCAGTATGGACACTTTTGGCTAATTGCCAAAAAAGTCCAGTAAAGTCGCAGTCGAGCGTGACGGAGACAATGCGTCCTCTCCTTATATTAATCTATGGTTCTATTACACAGAAGCGATCACAGCATTCATGGGCGTCCGCAGAGGGGGGAAAACGGGCATTTCCCCCCTGGAAATTTTGGGACTAAGAAGCAAAAATTTCTAGAAAACGTGAAATCGGGAGTTTAATTTTGATTAGTTGAGTTAATTCTTGCAATGACAGTTTGTTTGCCGACATGACACTCACACTGCACAAGAGTCAGGACTCAGGTTCACAGTTCTGGTAACATGCAGTGATGAACTTGCAGTTCACTTAATCCGCTTCTTTGCCTGCAGAGGCAGGTTGCGAAACTGGGGAGATAATTGTTCTGCTATTGGCCTTTGTTGCATAACGGTGGTAGGCGTTTTGACGCATGTAACTACTGAACGGAGACAATTTGGCAGGTAATGCAGCGAGCGAGACAATGATCGGTGACTGCTGATAGTGGTAAGCCACGTAGGTTTGTGGCAATGGTGGGCGAACTGCGGATCGCCGACATATTTTGTGTGGCTATTCGTTTTTTCATTTACCAATGTGTTTACACAAGTTCGTGAAATTAGTCACCAGGGAGTCTGCGCGATTTGATAGCAACGACAGTGAATCTAAATCGCAAGTTAGGCTTCTGAAGTTCTCAGAAGAAAAGTAAAAATTTTCAAAGACACGTATTGTCAAAAACATTCTGTCATTTCGTCAACGTCAGAATGTTTTTCGCAAAGAGTCATTTGCCGATCAGAAAGTGGAAGAACACTAAAATAAATTGTAAGACTACCGGAGGAGTTCCAAGTCAGATTTGACCATTTCCAAGAGTTAAACCATGCTTTGCATTCCTTGTAAATCAAGGACGGTCCAGCCAGTAAGGTTAAGGAAGCGATTTCAATAATATTTAATCGTCAGGTCTCATTACGGGTTCACATCATTAATGTAACACTTGCATTCTTTACCGTATTTGTATTGACGTTACAAACTGGCTTTGGGGTTCGCTGATCTTTTTGGTTTTCTGCAAATGGCTCTTCCATTCAACAAGTTTACCGACCCCTAGTTTATACTATGTGTAAAGAAACATGAGTAAAAAAGAAGCATTGCTGCCAATAAAGTGCATTTTTTACAATCAATGCTCCCTCTAAAGCGCGCAAATGTGCAGTACCACCAGACTATTTGCTCAAAATCTCATCTCGCACAGTTTTCAACATTCCAAAACATTGGAAAGCACGAAAACAAGGAGAAGCTATTTGAATTAAATGGTGCTTTGTTCGTATTTTTATATGACTTTGCACTTATTCTAAAAATTCACTCAGTTTGTAATTCATTTAGAACTCTGCTAACTCAGTCTTAAAATATCCATGCTCATTAAAACAAACATTTCCTCAGTGTAAAGTTTTCTTACAGGGAAAACACTGTTTGCAACTGTTGCCGTAACACTGGACATTTTCTTTTTGTGTACGTCCATTTGCGTTGGATCGCCAACAATCTGAAAAAGATAAGCAAAATGTCGACTTTGCCCCCCCCCCTGGAAAACATTCTGCGGACGCCCATGACAGCATTACTGGTTGGTGACATCTGCTTGAAAATTGAGTCATTGCAAGGTTCCTTTCAAAAATGAAAGCAAGGTCGGCATTAAAAATTAATCTTTGTAAATTGTGAAAGCATAGTTTTTGTGCGATTACTACAGACGCAAATCATTTGTCGTTTCATATCTTAACTCGGTGTTTTCATGATAAACTCAATCTTAAGTTAAGCAAACGCCTGATCAGGTTTGAACAACTTTTCGCAGAGAAAACACGCAAAAACCTTGAAGTCGTTTGTGCTTCGTTCTTCGGCGGATGATTTCCAGTGCGGTCGCGAGACAGAACAGCGTTATAAGAATGGCCAGAACAATCGAAAGTGAAAGATATCCACTCGCGAGTCTCGCTCCGGCGATGCTTGTTAAAAAAAATGTAAATATTTTACCACCTGCACCTAAAAGCACTTGCAAAGTGCAAAGAAAGAAAGAATTGCCAATCACTCACTACAAAAAAAGGATAAATTCGAACCTATCACCACAATTAACAAAAATGACAACCAATCGCCACAGAAAAAGAAAATTGCCAACCAATCAGCACAAAATAAGAAAAATGCCAGCTAATCACCAAAACAATGCGTCTATGTCTGTTGTGACAGAGAGCGCTTTCGTCGTTTTTTCATCGGGTTTATGCAGAAAGGCAAATTATTCCGGAAAGTTTACCTCAAAGTTTTCCCGATGTTTATTTTAACTTCATGCTATTGATAGCTTATGCAAAAGTGTGCTTCTGTTTCCTAATACACCATCGCTGGTTGAAAACAATGCATTTGCTTAGCACAAACTACTGGGCACCAAAAAATCATGAATCTTGTTTTGCATTGAGGCTTTCTTTACTCAAAACAAAATGAAAAGATTTTCAGTGGTATTTTCGACGTAAGCCCTGGGTCGTAAAAGGACGACCCGAATTTTGCAAAATCACTTTGTTTTTTGCTACACTTCTTTTCTGCATTGTGATTTTCCAGCAGTTATTGCTTTATTTGAGTTTTAAACCATTCGTCCGTGCGAGCATTCCTTGCCTCCTATCTCATGTAATATTATTTTAATGCACGTTCCTTGCAGTTTTCAGGTTACTGTCCAACTCTGGAAAAAGTAGTCTCTGAACATACAGTAACTTGGAACGTGTATAAATCGGAAATGTCAGAACAATTTGTCACCTCGAGAGATCACAAGCAATTTGCTCGACAAGCACGACAATGATACCAATGGAAACCAGCGACCATATAATGGCGGAAAAGACCTGCAATCAAGCAATCGTGGTTTGAAAATGCTTTATTATTTTGGGGTCTCGTCGCCCGAAAAGACACTTTCACACCTTTGCAAACGCAGGGGCAAAAACAGAAATAGAACATCGANATAAGACTGAAAGAATCTTTGTCATGACAGATCTAAAATGGCAACATGTTCGATATGTANTCAAGATAAGCTTTGAGGTGAGCTGCTGCCGATCCTTTTTTCAATCATACAAAAATACAATTAACTTTTTTTGGATTTCTACATACAATTTCANAGATTTTTTACCAAAGAAGTTTAGCGATGCCGGCACCCATAACGTATGGTGTTTAACGCTACCGTATTACAACAATTAAGAAAAAGAAACTAATATGATGGTTGAGACTATTGTCTCCGTTTCACTGAACTAAACTTTCTGTCACCATTTTACCAGTACCTGAACCAAAACCTACCGTAACGTTGATCTTCTTTATATTCGAATATAACGAGGGCCACCTGATTGATATGAAGCGAACGGCGGCGAACCAACAGATGTGGAAGCTTGTGACAAGGGACGTCCCGAACGTGGCGCTGAAGAAGCCTGCCTGTATAAGGAAACAAATGCGCAAATATTGAATGAGTGTAAAACATACATATAACTGAAACTGAAATATAGTTGTATGTAGCTATTGATTCATAAGGTAGTATTACATAAATACTTATCAAGCGCAAAATAAATTCCGCTTCAAACCCAAGAGAAAAAATTGCTTGTTTTTATTCAACAGTTAATAAATTCTTACGATTTAATCATAAATAACACGTTTGTTTGCAGAATATCAATACTTTATTTTGCAGAAACCAGTAAACACGGAATAGGCTTCCATCGTGCTTTCCACAAAGAAGCACCACTTCAGGCCAGCTCTGCACGAGCTGGAACGCCCGTTCAACCAATTAAAATTTTTAAATCAAGAGTGCAATTACTAGATTGGAAGTTGACTGTTGCATCATTATGAAAATCTGATGAATATTATGTGGAAAGCAGTCAAACGAATATTATATCATGAAGAAACACAAATTTGGGATCGTAAGTTTTGCAAGAGCCATAAACAAGGCAATATTGTCAGAAATCAGATTTTATCACTTTAGGTCAGGGGCCACCAAAGTGATGCCCGCGGGCACCAAGTCGCCCGCAAGAACCAAGTAGGTCGCCCGCCGGCCTGTTTTAAAAATAACATTAACATGGTCAATGTCTTCACTTTAACGAATATCAATACTAAAATAATTTAAGTAAATTGAGCAAAATTTTTATTTCAGAGGTGTGTAACAAACTATAGTGGCCCTTCGCATTAACCGGTTCACAAGAAGTAGCTCGCAGTTTCAAAAAGGTTGGTGACCCCTGCTTTAGGTTGTATTTACAGTTTTATTTTTTTTGCCCAAACTTCCAAATTTGGCTGCAATTATTGTGTTAATTGAAGATATAATAATTACGTCCTTCATTACATCTTTCTTTGAAATACATACATTTTAGTTATTTTCAAACGCTGGTTTCGCCCAAAACCCCCCGGCACACAATATTACCTTGGCGAAAAATGCGCCCAGCGCCCAAAGTGCTATCAAGAAGCCTCATCCTGGCTTCTGCAAGTTTTTGAGAATAAAACAGACCTGAAATCATCAAATACGGAAATTTACAGACCCAAGTCTAATCAAATGAAAATCGAAAAGGAATTCAAATGGTATAAATTTGCTAAATTTCAATTCTGGGTATTCTNNTACGTGTTCATACAATGTTATGACCGAAAACGACCAACCCACACGTNTTTCGTCGATTGTGCAATCTGCTTATCTAAGTAACATAGGATTCTCCAACAGGCTTAGTTTGTGTCATAGATTTTCCCTACGATTTATACCCAAACCTGTCTGAAAGCTTAGCTTGATGCCAGCACCATCTCTTTTCCGCAATACATGTTATGACGCCCAGCTCTCACACTGCTTAACTCCTTGACACCATTGTGGTGTTGCATTAGTTCATAACTTTAGACGCATTTCCTCTTTAGCTTTCACGAATACTTTTAAATATGTGAAAACAACAAATGTTTAATGTGATAACTTTATGCCATTTTTTTCTGGTTGCTTGAACTTGCCTGCAACACATTTTGCATCAATAAGCCGTATAACTGCATAACTGCATTGCGGATATTAAATTTTATACCCAGAGCAAAAGACCTTTACCAACTATTATACACTGTTCCCTTTTTTTACACTTTAAGTAGCTTCGTCCTAGGAAGGTGAGGTTTGCAGTCTAAATGACCCCTGGTCCTTCGCAGCCTCCCACTCCCTCATGCATTCTATAAATCGTTGTAGTGGGAAAGCCATCGCAATAATAGATTATAATTAGAATGTGGCTCAGACTGCGTCTGAAGCACTGAAAGTTCGGGAAGATAATGTGGTATTATTTACAAATATGGGCGATCAACACGACCATTTCTGTGACCTTAAAGCTAAAAAAAGTTATGTCATATTTTAGAAAAATGTTACGTCATGTTCTTATGGCTTCATTTGCCAATGTTACATTTTTGATACATAGGCAGAATTATTCAAAGCAGTACTCAAATTTCAAAATGGGTCATTGTTATAGAACAATAGAGCAAGATATGTTGGAGTCTTTGAACTACCGTTCGAGCAGAAAAACGATTTGAAGAGGAAGAGTGCAAGTTTCTGTAGCGGTCATGCAATAGTATTTAAGAGGCATGTTTGCACCCAAGCCCGCAAACAGCTTTTTCATTGCTGGGTGTTATTATTTCAGCAATGTCGCTTGATGCAGAAGCACGAAAGATTGACAGGAAAAATCTTTGTTGCCCTGAATAAAGAAGAGATCGCTGTTAATGCGAAGTTTATATTGTTTTTCACATCTGGCCTGTGCTTAGTAGTGGTTAAGCGCTGTTCAACAGAAAAAATGTCCCTGTGCTGGGCGCTGTAATAGTACACGTTGCAGCAGTGGCGTACGCAGAAAATTTTCATGGGGGGTTGCATTCAGTGGCATATGGTAGTCATTTGTATTTGGTGTGCACTGTTTGTGACGTCACAATTTGACGTCATATTCATGTTTCCAGACCAACGTTTTGGCGAAGTTTGTTGACATAATATGAACATTCTTCTACACGCACTCCCCTTATTTAAGGTGTCATTGCACTGAATATAAAGTATCAGCGCTCCAAGTTAGGATATCGGAGAAAAATAAAGTCAACGCTACGATACAGCAGTTCATAACTGCAAAAATATCGGGCTGCGCGTTAAAACAGGGAGTAAAACACATCCATCACTGCGTCCGAGCAATGTACAACTGCAAAATGAGGCTGCGCTTATGTCTTGTCGAATACCAGCAATCCAGCATAGAAAGTGTGCGGCTGGACTGGCTTGCGTACACCCTCGATTTTCAAGATCGAATCTTGCTAAACTACACAAGAATTGAGAATCCGCATAAAGTACGCAAGACAACTTTCAATGTTTTGTTATGTTTTGAAGTCCAACAAATTTTTCGTTTTCCTCTTTCCCTGCTGAGACGTTATCTAATGGATGCTGCTATGTTAAAAACTGTTTTTTCGAGCTCGTGCAACAGTTCTATCATGCTACAGAAATTGGTAATGTAGCCAATGCGGTCAGCGCTTGCGCTGACCAGCCTTAGCAGACAAAATAAAAGACAATTGTTTCGGATAAAGTGAACTATCGCGGAACACAATCTTAAACATGCGTAGTGGACGAAAGGTCTGCAAAAGTGGTGAGATGGTTTCTGGATGCAGGCGATAACCCAGATTCACACCAAAACCGAATTATTACTTTTTGGCCCATTTACAATGTTCCTTGAAATTTACATGCAAATTTATTCCTTGGTGTTTGCATTAAGTTAAGTCGATATATCAACAAGCAAAAAAGTCTGGGAAAACAATCAATCTCCTTTGCGCAGGTAATAATTTTTTTGCAAAATGTCAAGGTCAAGCGGGGATTTTAACCCTACCCCCCCACCCCTTGCGTACGCCCTTGCGTTGCAGTGCTGTTAGGAGTGATCTTAAATCCCTCAAGTTTTCTTTTGATTGATCCAACCTTCCCTACATTCAGGAGCGTAACGAGGTTAGATGGCGCCCGGGGCAAGAAGCAAGTTGGCGCCCCCGTGTTCAAACCTAAGGTCTTTCGGAAGCAAATCTGCTGCATTTAAGAAAGTACTTACGACATTGTTAGGACTTTTCCGGGCCCCCATAGTGATTCGGCGCCCGGCGAACTATGCTCCTTTGCCACCCGTCGTTACGCCCCTGTCTACATTTGACACTTTCACTTTGAGCATGTTTACTCAGCCGCAAAACCAGTCTATATCGTAACGGTAACGGTTTGGCCGTTGCTAGCTTTGTGATAGATAAGATCGTCAGCCGGTGTCATGTGTGTCGTCATATAGCATTACTGAACAGTAATTTGAGTCTCATGTCACATTGTTTATCCGCTATGGAGCTTCGTATTTATGTCGTTTGTAGCGTTGGACAATGTTCGGCATGTATGGTTTTACCACTAAACATGACGATGAAGCATCTTCTTTACTGAGACTTTATTGTGGATATTATTTGCTTCAACATGATGAATACGATATGACTTTACATAACTTTACAACATTAGAGGAAACATCATAAAGTTAGGTAGATGGGTTTATTCGCGCATGTTCATTACTCAAACCACCTGGTAAACAGAAACACAAGAAATAAAGCAAAACACCAAACGGCAGAAAAATTAACCGCATGTTAATAGTAAATAAAAATGAGAAAAACAATTGAGCACTTAGGAATTCTGAAAACTGGTGACAGTTACATCAATTACTAAAATTGTTGTCATTTGCACAAATACGTCCATGTGCAACAATTCATGTTTAGCAAATTGATGTGTGCTAACATAACTGAAACACAAAAAGTTGGCAAAAGACCTTATGCATCAACTACTCAGCCATTTATATTGTTGGCATGGATCACAACTAAATTGAAGACTTTTCAAGTAAATATGAAAGATGATGAAGCGAAATGCAGTACTTGGAAAGCACAGCTTATAAGAAAAACAAGAAGCACAGGGGGTGAAAAGAATGCCTATGTGCAGGGAGGGCGGCGTGAGAAATATGATGGGTGAAACGTACCATAAAGAAAAGGCACTATATACACACTGACAGAAAATGAAACAAAAATACAATACGAGTAAAGAAACTACTGGCGTATTGGAAAAAGAATAAGACATTTTTGTAATGTTTTCCTAAAGAAAAAGATGAGAGATTTCAGATTTTCATGAAATAAACATTAAAGAAAGCTCACCACCAGATTGTTTTCGTATTCTGCTAAAAACATTTTTTGCGAAGGAGCTAAACTTGTTTGATAATAAGGAACTTATGCAAGTTAACAAAGGTAATTTTCAAAGTGTTCGAGAATTTGAAGTTATGAAAGGTGAGCACAAATGTGGCAATTGGTAATTTAAATGAATCAGGAAGTTTAAAATTCGTTTCTTAGAATGTATTTAGTAGGTTTAAGCTGTTTTCTGTGTTTAAGAGCTTTTACAGCTTTATTCTGCAATCTAATAAAGATATAAAAAGTTATACGCCAAGTAGTTTTATTGGCTCTTACCCAATTAAGTATTGAGTAAATTAGATAAAAATTTAAAAGAGCAAAATAAACATATCCGATTACTGAAATGTTGCTGGTGTTGTTTTTCATATTGATCAAGCTTCCACTTGATAATGAAAGTTGTGTTATCAACTTTTCTAAATGAGGCTTCTACTTCAACATCATCAACTATAATGCCAAGATATTTAAGTTGTTTGTCGTGATATTGGTTCATAATTATTAATATGAAAAGAAACGTTTTTATTGTTGGGTAATTCATGAGCATGAAGTTATTTTCACAAAATTTATTCGTAATATTTTACCACGAGCCCAATAATCAGTTTTCTTAACTTGTTATGGATTTTTATACTCTTTCCTGGAAAATGAAGATTGATGTAATCAGCATAATATACAGTAAAACGGTATTGAATTTCGAGACTTTTATAATATCATTCAACATATTTCAGAAATAGTAAAGGTCCAACGACAAATCCCTGCGAAATGCCTCGTGTTACAGGTAAGAAAGATTTAAGATGTACCCTTTTATTACAATGAACCTTGTTGTCCACGTAGGAAGCAAGCTGTTCGAAGGGAGCTCCTCTTACTCCATAGAAAAAGCATTTTGGTTGTGGCATATTATGATCAGCACAATCAAACGCTTTGCCCAAGTATCGGAGGCATGTACATGTTATACGGTTGTTACCTTTACTACAAATCATGTTATCATAGATGGCAGCTACGTCTAATTCATTACAATGGTTAGTTCGAAAAACACCTTGCTGTGAGCTTAGAATGGAATTACTTGAAGAAAAGAATACAAACTATTTGCAAAAAGCGTAAAATTAGCCCACAGAGTTTAATGTACATTTTTTTTCAAAATATGTTTCACAAGTCACGGAAGTACTCAAGCAATCTGACCTTAATGAATTAAAGAGTCGAAATCGACAAAAGACACTTGGCGTTCCGTCACGCTTACAACTTTGCTACACTTAGCTGATGTGTCTGCTTTTGAAGTTAGTTCGATGATTAAAAGTTAAGAGCAACAAGCTACAGAAAAAATTTTTAACACTGGCTCACATTTGCTTTAGCTGTATGCTGTTCCTTGTAGAACAACCGTATTTATTTAGTTTTCGGCTATGTATTTGAAGGTTATGCTTCATGACAATCTGGAGGTTAAATTACACCACTTTTATCAAACTTAGATGACTTTTGGTGACACGCTTTCTTATGCAAGCACATTTAGCCCACATGAAATTGTTATTTGTTGAAACAAAGAGTTATTGCACTTTTTTATAGCTAAATAGGATGGTACCGTTTCAATGTTTGCTTACTTGTTCTACCTATGCCACTGAAATTCGGTTCAGCAACCAAAGTGCAAAAAAAGAGAGGTTTTGCGTAAGAAAATATTTTTTTAAACTTTGAGCTATAAAAATATAGAGAAAGTTCTTATCAAAAAAAGTTATACGTCAATTTTTAAATAAAAGAAATATTTGCAATGTAGATTTGTATAAAAGGCCATTTACGCTGGCAAGGATAAAAACACTTACGTAACCGTGTTTATATTCGCGTTCCAGCAATATAAACCCGTGTGAAAAAATCTGTTAAACGTTGTTTTCATTTCTTGAACAGGAACTACCAAAATCACAGTTGTTTTTTGAGCTACAATTTCATCAAACAAAAAGAACGCTAAAATCTATAGGAAAGGCCCCTTTCTTACATAAAATAGCAATATCCCAGTGTAGTTTCCGCCCACGTGACCATTGATTGTTCCGTAAATCATAAGAGTGCTCAAAAGTGCTGACGTCACATCCGACATGCAGAGACTCAGCAAGATGCGGTGAATGGGTGAGCTGGAACAAAACAGTTTAATCAGAATTTCTTTGCGCGGAAAAAAAACAGTAGCAATTTCAAACTTGGGTTCGTTCATTAGGTTCAAACTGTTGCAATGGTTTCTTAAATACAGGTAAACGTTTATGCGCATGGACAATTACATGAACAGTGGTGTAGTCATTCACCATGCTTGATACATTTTCAACGAGTATGACACCGACAAGTACAGGATATATTTTAATTTGGTAACTGCTTGGCTAAGCAAAGGTTTATCGAAAACTCAAGTAGCATGCAGACGTACTTTCTGCTAAAAACAATGAATTTTCAGACCAAAAACGCAAATGTTTTTGCAAACACTAAAACTGCAAGTCCAAAAATATTTGGGATTCGCAAAACGCATATCTGCAAAACCGCTTTGTCTTAGGTTTTAGTCCACTGATAGATCGATTAAACCACCTGGCCATGAACTCACTTTAGCTTCTTTGATCTTGTTATTACAAGGACCGTCGTAAGGTTCGCCAGTACACCAAAGACAGCGAGTGGTATCAGCAGATATGCCACAATCTCGACTTTTTCGACGCATATTCTTCTCCAGTGTATTGTTTCTTTCGGGTGAGTGGGACAAACCATCACCAAGTCTCTGAATGAAGGAAGGTCAACAAAGATTTTAGTGCAATTGAACAGGCTACTGATCGACGACATATTTTTCTGAATTTGATGCGCTGTTTGTTTTTGACGAGATAGAACCCAACTACTGAATCACAGCTATAAACAATGCCACGAAGCCTCATGCCAACGTGATAGTGGAATACACAAATGAAGGGCATCGCAGAGTTTTTGTAGCTCTGATTCCAGTAGCTGTGGTTGAACTGCATCGCCTTTGAGGAAAATAATTATTTAAATATAGATATGTGCACGTACGAATCATCACATGTCATAAAAGCAAAGTCCGGTCGGTTGATTTTTCTAAAGTTTTCAGCAAACCTAGAGCATTTAATTGTCAAAAAAGTGACGATATGTTAAACGCTTTTAACAGGGGATGGGATTAATATTGAAATCAGAATAAAATTTACGGTAGGTCTTGAATTTCAACTTTTTCGTCACCCTTTGGTCGCACAATTGCAATGTCAGCAAATATTATTTTTGCAACGTCATCAGTTTGCAGCGTGTGCAGCAGAGGTGAGTGGATATTGATTTTTTAACTCCTGGTCCATATCCGATAATTTTTTTTAATATCCATATTCAATGCTTTTCAGAAAATTTATGAAATTTAGTATCCGATATCCATCCTATCCGAATGCAACACTGGTTAAATACGAAACAAACAGGCAGTGGTTACAGGTCCACCAGTGGAACTTCATTTTTGAAAACTTATTCATCCATCGCCTGTAGCATGACACTAATCCATGACAAGTGTGCAGTAGGCTGGACTACGCTTGGTAGAAACTTAGTAAACCTAAACCTAACACCTAATAAACCCAAACCACACATCTGACCAGAAAAGTTTGGAAACATTTGAAAAAAGTAAATAAAAACCGGTACCATTAGTGCGATGAACCTGGTCCAGAGGGAAATCCTGCTGTGCGAGTGATCATCGTTTGGGCTCTCAGCATTGTGTAGTCTGGGCCGATAGAGACGACTCGTTTTATGGGAATGTAAGCTACAGCACGTTTTTAATAAGTTTTCAAAACCAGACACAGGTTTACAATTTGGGTTTGGGTTTTTGGTTATATGGCAAAGAAGATCCGCTAATCCAAGGATATAGTCCTTGTCATATGACCAATTTCACCTGCATCAGCTAATTGCAAAAGAGCTCCAGCATTCAATCAATTGATAAAATGAAGAAAATATATTTGTAACACTGAGAGTAGATCACAGTGTGAAATATGGTTAAACTATGTAGCTTGCAAAAACTACAAACTCAAACTGTCTTTTAGCAAAGTTTGACTGCATGAAACTTGAGGTAGAATGTTCAAAATTCTAACCAAAAGGAAATGCAGCTTAAAAACCGAAATAGACCAGGGATAGTCAACAGGTTAATCGCCGAGTGTCACGTGGTTGATTCGATTGCAGGGCCGGATTAAGGGGGGGGCAACGGGGGCAATTGCCCCGGGCCCCCCGCTGCAAGGGGGCTCCCCATGATGAAATATATTTGTTTCAAATAAAATACTCGTATGAAAAATTGTGATTAGCTTTACAAGAATACAACTCTCTGTTATATTCCTGTGTTGCGTTAAGTATCTGGGCCCCCAACCAGTGGCGTAACTAGAGGTTTGAGCCGGGGGCAAAACTTACCTGAAGGGGGCCCACTGGTTACCG
>JGI24021J15306_10007964_pt1 | contig 12979 bp, 8 predicted proteins | sample Ectturendosymbi1_FD_15306 | JGI IMG/M metagenome (IMG submission 15306) | reverse complement strand
CAGCAGGACTACGTATCATAGATTCCTGCAAACCGTGAGGCGTTTCGGGTCCTAGGGCTGCTGCCCCCACGACCCTACTGAGGGCAAAATCAGGTATGAAAATGAATGAATCAACTTTTCCCAAAAATTTCGTTTCTGTACTAGGCGTACTTGCTTAACCTGGTCTCCAGACAAAAAGATGCCGGCTGTACAGTGGATGCCAGTACCAGAGCACGTTGCAAATGTTATTTAAGCTTCAAATGTGGCAGTTCTCCAATATTTTGATATGCTTGCAACCATGATTCCAATTCTTGGAGTCACAGTGCAGACATGAAATAAATGCATTGTGCAGACTCTATTTAGATAACTTTCAACAATACTTCGTGTGATTTCAAATTCAATTAAGCTGAAATTTTTATCTGATTTAACCAGGGATGTAGTGCTGGAACAGGAAGTGTTTGCTGAAACAGGAAATGTGGGAAAGCACCCAAAAACAAGTCATTTTCAACAGCGCTTCGAACTCATTTTTTAATTAGTATTTAATGAAGTATTCAGTTTCATTACACTACAAAAGAAAACCTGGAAAAAGGTGTGGGAACTCCGTTCCCACCTCACTACACCCCTGATTTAACCGTATTCGACGGTGCCGCTCCAATGCCATTCCTTACTGCATTAAATATGTTTGTTTACTTTGCAGTTTATGTTTACCAAGCTGAATGTATACTCAGTCAGTTGGTAAAATGTATGTAGCACTAATTAACGTTTATGTGCAAATACTGGCTGTTAAGATAAAATGTGACAATAAAGAATGCATGTAGTTGCTTAATGCTTTCATGTCAAACAACCAAGAAGGCAGCTTAGGCAATTGTGGCATTTTAACCCAGTTCACTGTGTTATTAAGCAGTACGCTTCTGTAATGTAATACATCGTTGATTTGTCAACGCAGCTCCGTTGCAAAGATTTGGTTAAGAACTGTTTTGAGTATTTATGGGTCTCTTTTTGCAGCAACTGCAACTTCTTCAGCAATTGTACAAATTGCATTACGATCTTCTGATTGTTTACCAGACATTCAGCAAACTAATCACCAGTGCAAGTGTCAGTTCGTGTCAGGTGAGATTGTTAATGGTTAAGCTTGTCTGCAATAGTTCAGTTACGAGTGGCTTCAACGCACTTTATCAATGAGTGGTGGGCTGCAACCAAACGTTTGATCTGAGATGGTTATTTTCTATAGTAAATTCAGGAAACGATTACTACTTAACGCTATTGTCAAACCCTGGAATCAGCCACCACCAGGCCGTGCGGAACCAAGGCCAAATTGGTCCAAAAATGGCAAATTTCCTCGATAAACTCACCGTGTTTGCCTTTGTGGGAAATCCCACAGTTGGCCTAGGGCAGGGTACACAACCTTTTCGGTATTTCCGGTCGCATTGCGCATATTTTTATGAACTACGGCCGCCAATGAGTTCAAGATGTATTTATTTTTTTACATTGTTGCTGTTCTGCTTCCGCACTCAGAGCTTACTAAGTATCCTCATACAGGAGACAAAGAGTTTGCAGTAATGCACGACCGCCATACTTATATTTTAAATTACAAATCAATCACATATATGCGTGCACATTTTGTGCATCCCTGGCCTAGGGTAGGTTTCACGATTCTAAGACTGTGTGTGGTGTTAGGCTGGCGGCACAGAGATATCAATTTTTTCAATGATTAGTAAAGTTTTGCTGCCAAAAATACTCAGTTTCCTTCAAAAACACATGAAACCCGTTATAGAATATCGTTTTCAAGTTTGGCAACACTTCTGTGACGCTTGAGACATCGCGTTTCGTTGACTTCGAGATAAGTCTAAGAACACCATTCACAGAACAGGCAAGTTGTTGTAAATCTGCATGCGCCAAACATTCGTCATCTTAACGAAGGCAGGTCCGCAAAATAATTTCCAGGCTTGAACCGATCCGTAGTGCGGAAAAAGTTGGCCAGCCCTGAGTTAAATCGCATATTAGGCTTCCAGGCAAGTGTCAACACTTCAAAGACGCAATTGCTCCGTTGTCGCAGCAATGGAATGTAAGAACCACCAACAATGGAATGTAAGAACCACCAACATACTACTTTTAACGTCACATATCAGAGGTTTCGCAAATCTTTTACCAGCCATGTTAAATTTTAAAAGTTGTACGTTTAATAAAATCCATTTCAGTTTCAGTGGCGCCCATCTCCGCTTACTTGCGCCGTGGTCCACGAGGCTACTTTCGCAGTGAATGCTGCACTGGTGGTGAGTCAGTGGCAGAACCGCGCGTGAACTGTTTCTTTGCACCCGACCATCAGCGCCGAGTACGAAGCTGGACAAGCCACAAGCACCGTCTGTCAAGACTTCGGTGTGACCTGGCCGAGAATCGAACCCACTTAACAGCTGTGGTTGCGCTTTGTAACGCAGGTTTTATTTTAATAAATTTAATGTGAGTGGACGTTTTCCAGCAGTTCCCTTAACTTTGTAGGATGATGAATGCATCAGCCTGATACCTTCGGTCTACCATGACCTGACCCTGGCGGAGCTGAAATTCCATCCGGTTTGTGGAGAAAGTCATAATGACGTCATGGCTTCATCTGGAGATTTCAGCGACTGCTTCCATCGTCTTATTGCGATGATGAAAGATAAAAAGTTTGTTGATGCCATACAGCAGCTCTGGATATTTCGGTACTGTTCAGACTTTTTTTCTTATTTTCAGCAAAGCGGTTGTTATATGACAAATCAAGATGCATATTGGCCTCGTGCGTAGCACAGGTTATATCTTAGACTTATAGACTACACTTGTCAGTTTAAAGTTCTTTGGAGATAAACAGCATTTAAACCAATGGTCAAATTTCTTTGGCTTACGAATATATTTACTAGAAGAAATTCCATGGCAAAAATTTATAAGGAAGTCTTCTTCATTCTAAGTTTTCGCACCAAGACTGAACGTATGCCCTAACTCCGGGGGCTGCGCCTTAGACTTGGGATGTTAAACAGTGAATGGCTATTTACGAGTAGAAAAGCTGCAGTTCCGAAGTCCCATTTCGTCTCTTTAAACGACAACATGATTTTGTTAATTTGGTATCATTTGGTACATATATTAGAGCAAATATTTCATGTGCCAAGCATATAAAATCAAATAGACTTAATGTTGGAACAAGATTTGAGGAATTCACTTACTTCCTGTGCGCAAACACATGTCAGAAATGTTCGCTGAAATTCGACGCATGTATCAAGCATTCCGGTTCCAACCGGAATCAACCAACTTCTCAACAGATTGCAGAAGTTTTCACTGTTATAAAATAAATCTGGAATTTCGCGCAAATCCTTCACGAACTTCCTCTTCAACTTCTTCAGATAATGCTGTTCGCTGAGATTGTTTGGCTCTTCACAAACAATTTTCTTCTTTAAACTTATGCAATGTCCAAATGCAGCTGGTACTTTTTCATGGAATTTCTCATACAAGTGCACGCTCTTCAATCTTGTTCGACTGTGTTCGGACATAACATAGAATTTTTAGTTGTTTCTACACCTTCTTGTGAAGTTGGAGATGGTTTGAAAAAATATTAGTGAAGTCGTGCAACGATAGAAGAAATTTGGAACAAAATGTGCGAACTGTGCGTGCTGCCTTGTTCGTGTGAAGTTGAATTCAAAAATACCAATCCATGCAGGGTCGGATCCAGGGGGGCGATCTCCCCCCCTAAAACCTTTAACTTTTGATTTAGTACAATTCGGGAAACAACATTCGCGATATAAGGCCATTTTTATCGTCCATTGTTTTGTCAGAGCAGTTTTGTGAAGTATACTTCATCACTCTTACAGTAGCGAACCCGTAATGAGACTTGAATGCCAAATATCACTGAAATGGCTCCCCCCCTAAACTTACTGTCTGAATCCTCCCCTGGATCCATGCATGTAAAAGCGGCGAAATTGACAGGTGCCAATGCCCACAGTTATGAAGAGGGACCTTAGCGTGGAGAAAACATTTAACGTAAGGTGATGTACAATTTAAAGGAATATGTTCAGTTCTTCTGTGCTTGTAGCATTACCATTTCGCTGAATATCATGATGGACATGACAGGTTGCTTTCGAGTTCTTTCGGGAGTGTTTTTGCCTGCAATCAAACTTGAATAATCACTGCTAAGCTACCATGATTTCCAAGCGCTAAGTTGAGCATGTGTATAAATTCTAGAAAAATGCATCAGCATCATCTGATGGGATTATCTGATGACTCCTATTCCGACTTTCTAACCAACTTGTTATTCGTGTCTTCTTTGTCTTGTGAAGAGCATGAAACTAAAGGTTAGTTGTGAATCCCATGACAAATTTTTTCGTTGATGGTCGCAACGGTGCTATTTCAAAAAGAGGTTTCCATCGTTAATGAGGAAACGAATGAAATATAAGTTTGGTGCCAAAAGTCCGGAACAAGTCTTGTGCAGGCCACGTTTGTTGTGTCCAGGGCCGGATTAAGGGGGGGGGACAATTGCCCCGGCCCCTCCGCTCTAAGGGGGGCCCCCGTGATGACATTTATTTGTTTTGAATAAAATATTAGTTTGAAAAATTGTCATGATTCAAAAGAGATACAAGAATACAACTCTGTATTAAGATGTTGCGTTGAATATCATTAATGATTTATCTGCAAGTTTAACTTCCTGCCATTTTTAGTAATCACTACTGAATAAAAATATTTTTGGTTTGTTCAATGCACATATATTTGAATTTTGCTTATAACTTTTCCTAATAATCGTTCTTGTGGCATGTGTTTATCTACTTGTGCATCACGCCTACTGCACAAATGTCGCGAAAACGATACTATTTTCGTGCTTAAGCAGCAAAGCTAGTTCTGCTGTGGCTGCTGTTTAGTATCAATGATTTCGTAACTTCTTGTGCCGTCTGGAAGTAGCCACAGCCGAACTGCGACCTTTGTTTCGTCATAAAGGGTAACGGGTAACTTATGGTGGAAACGCACTTTTCCTCCGATGGCTACTATTCTTGCGTTATTACATCATGAACATATGAAGTTCGTCAAGCCATTTACACCACATGTTATTGCATTTCCGTCAGAAAATGTGTTTGATCAGTCGATTTGTAGAACGAAAGAACAGAAAACGAGATTGCAGTGTTTAGCTTGCGCGATGCCGAAATCTGTAATCCCATCAGCAGCTAGAAATGGCAAAGTTTCGAAGGAGAAAAAGCGCAAGAATCTGGCAGTGTTAACTCAAACGCAGTGACTGAAANGTGTTTCTTTCAGCAAAGCTTCTAAGCAGCAACGTTAAAACAGCGTGGCGTTAATCAGAGCACCTGAAAATGTAGGTGAAAATCACGACATAAGTTTCGAAGCATCTTTCACACTCAGACTGGCTGGCCATATTGACATGTCATTTTTTCCGGTGTTTTTGTTTGTAATCTCTGGTTTCTGCTTATTGTTCGGGTGAATGTTGTTTCTTGCAGAGTCACTCTCTAGCAAGTGGAAATATTATTTCTTAGTAAGAATACACTGCGGTGTTTATATCATAAACTCTCTTCTCGCAGCTAGCTGCATGTGCAGTTGAGCCAGAACCGTCGCCAGAAAGTCATCAATAGGGGAGCTTTACGTTCGTGCAGGGGGCTTCACATTCAAATTTGACAAAAATTCAACGAATTTATAGTGTTTCATGTTTCAATTTGGGGGGACTTGGAGCTTCGTTTGGGGCGGCTAAGCCCACCAAAGGCCCCCGTAGCGACGAGACTGAATTGTGCACCGTATTTATTCGATTGTAAGCCGCGGCTTATAAAGCTTTTTTCATCAATTCATGCGGCTTGCAATCAGGGACAGCTTACATTTCTTATTTTTTTTACTTTATCGAAAGGTATAGATGACGCTCAGTGTTTCCTTGGTTACGTTTTGTCGACCAAATTATTCTTTCGCATTCGATTCTCTTCAGCATCACGTGCACATCCGTCACAGGAGGGATTATGATAAACAGAACGCAGTTGTAGTGATGTAAGCATCATTTAATATCGGGGTTGCCAATTAACGGGTAACACACGAGTACGCGAACGTCACGAATGCATGTCAGAGGCTTAGGCAACCTATGTTCAAGTGCGGTTTACAATAAGTGCAGCTTACATTAATTTTTAACACTATTTCGTGCGGCTTACAATCAAAGGCGGCTAACAATCGAGTTAATACGGCAGGCACATAATAATCGATTACTGGAAAAAGCAAAGGAGAACGTTGCGATTCAGCGAAAACATATTTTGATAAACGATGACGTCATGAAATCCGTTATAGGGGCCCTCCACTGAAAATTGCCCCGGCCCCCCTAGCCTTTAATCCGGCTCTGGTTGTATCCAACTACAAAATCTTCTGTGATGCAATAAACTAAGCATTGTTTGGTATATGACTGTGGTGTTTTTTAACAAAAAGGGGAATAAGAATGACATCAAACGCACTTTCGTGCGTCGTGGGCCTGCGGCAGGATGGTACGAAAAATCTCTGCAAGAATTTTTGTGCTTCCTGAGGTTTACTGTGTTTTTTCATGTCCTTACAAGTCTTGGACAAAAAATTGTGTGTTTAGTTGAAGACACGAAAAGCATGGGAAATAAACTCTTGTCAGCGTATGCGACAGAACACTGTTTTGTAATAGTCTTAACTTTGAAATGTTGGAAGAAAACTTTGTTAGTTTTTTAACATTATTTCTAGCAATTCAATGGTGTTTGTCAGCTGTGGTGGTTACCTTGTGGCGTAGGTGTAGGAGCAGGCAAATTTTTGGGTTGCGAAGGATTTTTGCCCGAATTTCCTCAAACTTTCCCGAAAAATATGTGTGCGGCAATGTTTCCATCACAAAAATGTCACATACCAATCACAAGTTTTTTTCGTGTGACCTCCAAAAAAGTCTTCGTGTTTCTTTTTTGAAAAAAAAAGTCAAATTCAGACGGAATTCGGCAGTCAGTCTCACATCTGTACCCGAAATTTCAGAGATTTTGCCCTGATTTCTGATAAATCAAAATTTTCGGGTGCGTTTGCATCCCCTGCACCCCGGATACTGCTTTGTGGTAAGTCGCGCAAGCGGTTATCCACCCGGAATTACTTTCATATGGGTGTGTGGTATTTTTGGCGTATGTTATCTGCGTTTGCAAAATATAATTGTTTGTGTTAATTGCAGATTTGCAGGTTCTGCTTCGGCAAAACGATGCTAAGGCGATCAGCGAGAAAATGATTGAAGTCAACGCTCAGATTCAAAAGTCTTTGCTTCTCTTGGAACATAAACCAAGAACTAAAGTTATATGATATGTGCAGTATGCTTGCCGCGTGCAAGATAACGTGCATGCTTTTTCTCGATTGTTATGTCATGGAGCACGTGTTTCTTTAACGTGACTTTGCACATTAATATAGAGAAAAGTCTCTAACCGCATTGTTTTTATTGTCGAGATTCTAATGCCAATGCCAATGTCGTGAGTGTTTTAATTGTTTTTATTTATTGTTTGTGACGCACAAAAATATTTTAAGTGACGTGTTATCGGCACTGGTTTATTGTTATGCCGCTCAACCGCGTGTGCTGGAACGGTTGAGCGTTGATTGGCTGCAATTACCGATTTACGAGTCAACCATTTACCTTCAGAGTCCGGCAGTTTGTCGAACAATTTTCGAGTCATTTAACTCGGCACCGAAGTCTTAGTCGCGCCATCAACAATACGCCGCATCATCTGAAGTTTTTACCTGATAAAGATTAAATCAGTCAAAAGGCAAAGTTAAATGCACGAAGCGTCGACGTGATCCTCTGAAAACTTGAAACGGCAGCGACTCGAGCCGCCATTCATCGATTCATTTAAGACCACTCTTCGAGCTTTAAATATTTCCAGTCAGATCAGAGTTCAACCCGCAACGCCTTTTCAGTGCATTTTAATTGGAACTGTAAATGCGTCCAGTGTGTAGCTTTAAACGGTGCGATAGTTTCCCGTTTCATGTTACACCTGTCATCACAGTGCTTTTGCTGTGTTTTTAATGTTTTCACGCGACATGTCTTCACTGGGATCCCCAGTGTAGTGTTGCTGTCGAAGCGTCTGGAACCAGGGGAGCCGGCGACGACGACCAGCAGCACACAAGTCAAAGATTGAGGGCACCAAACGAAAAGTTGCTGGAATATGATTTTGAACTGTTGCGCCCCTAACGAAGTGTAAATGTTTGTCAATTTGAATTTTTAGCAAGAAAAGCAAAAGTGAAACCATTTTGATTTTTGTAGCTTTGCAACACGGTGCTTCAAATTTGTTTGGTGTTGGTAAACCACAAAATTACCCATTGTCTGGTTTTCAAAACGTATTCTTCCGCTGGTTTGTACCTTCCGTGAAAGGTCACGCACATGTTTGATAGATCCGGCGACCCTGTTTGAAATGCAGCATGCGGATTGTACGCCTTCGCTATAACCGACATGTCAGTGGATGTAAGCTCTGGTCGTTGGGCACGGAGAAATTTCAGCCCAGGTTTTTCGTTCAGGGACTTTTGTAATGCAATTGATTTTTGTTGACCGGCCACGATGTTTTGCTTCTACTGGTCAATTGCTAGGAACACTTGCGGTCGTCCCTGAGTGTTATTGTTTGAAATCAGCGCAAGCAACCCACGTTGTTAATAATTTGTACCTGTTATTGTGACAGATCTCCCATCTACTTTGCTTGCCTTCAACGACTTTTAACGCTTTTGTTCATTCAATCAACACTACCCTGATCCTGAAAGTCCTTATGATCAAACATGATGTCTTTTTTGCTTGCACTGCTATCTATAGATGTTTTTGCTCTTTATTGAACCATTTACTCTTGCTAACTTTACGGCGCCAGTTCACACACAAATAAATAAACTTAATTTCTAGAAAAGCATTCGCACCAGCGTTATGGAATGAGTCGATGTTGAGCCATTCAGCTGGCGTTGCCAAATCACTTGAATTTTTTCATGAACATTTCGTTGTTTTGTGATTATTTAATTTTTACTTCATGCCTACTTTGAGTACTTTTTGGCAGTGATGGAATCTCGGGACTCGTCTCGTAACCCATTTTTGCGAGTGTCGGTCTAGAAGGTTTCAGGTCTCGAGACTTTGAATATTGCAAAGAAATGGTTTAATTAAATTTCTATAATTCAAAGATTTTTGTTTGTTGTATTTGCAGGTGAAACAGCCAAAACACGTCGGAAAAATGCCAGAAATTTGAAAATTTTCAACTTAGAAGTGATGACGAGATCTTTTTTTAATTTCAGCAAAATGCACAAATTTTGAAGTCTTCGTCTCGAATTTCAAGTCTCGAGATTTTTGATGAAGTCTCGGTCTCGAAGTTTATGGTCTCGGCTGCATCACTGCTTTTTAGATGTAGTGGTGTAGCACACGTTTTCAAAGGACCTTGCTGAATAACAATGGGTAATCAACCACATTTATTAAGAACGTAAAGTAAATATTACTTGTAGGCTACACTGTACACGCTATTCTGTTCCCCTCCCCCCCAAAAAAAACAACGAAAGGTACCATGATTTTGTACATTTGTTGGAAGTGTTTGGAGTTTTAATTCGATTGTTGCCTTTGATATTCACGTTGCAAATTACATCCCTTGAGTGGTAGTTCTTATATGAAATTACCAGAGTGGTCATACAACAAAGCTATCATCAACATGAAATTTCAAGATAACTAATGTTACAAATGGTGTGCATTGAACCCCGTAGAAAGTGATTCTGAAAGAATAACAACATTGCTGAGAAAGCAATCGGGAACTCTCATATTTGATGGAACCGAGTTTCCCGTTTCATTAACAAACAAATTTGAGAAAAAAACATTGCTGTAAATATTTTTGGATATGGAAACAAGTGGAAACCCTTTGAGAGAAAAAGTAAATTTAACCTTTTGCTTCTCGAAAATAGCGTTATTGTCTGATTATCCATTATAAAGTTCACAAACGTCAAGCCATCACGCTTTCCATCACTTTTCAAGAAAAGAAACTTCGGCAAAATAAGCATGAATATTGTCAAAAACGAGTTCCAATTGTTTATGCTGATTTTGAATGTTTTACATAAAAGATTGACGCCTGTGAACCAAGTCCAGAAGCAAGTCACAACAAATTTAATCAAAGGATCAAAAGACGCGGATTTATAGTTTTCAGGGAAACACTTCCCTGTTGCGGTTGGGATCCCGGGCCTGATAACCTCCGGCAAAATGCCAACCCACCCCACTTATGACATCACCCACAAAAACGACACCGGCGCCGATGGTGTCCGCCTGTTTGGTACGTCAAACAAATCTCCACGTTCCTCTCACTATGTGATTTAACGGGTCTACGTTACGATGATCCAATGCCGTAGTTACTGGTGTTGTTCCTGATCATCATCACACACGTACACCAAGCAACATTTACCGCTGTTAAGCATTTCTGTAACCTCATTCTTCTAACTTGCGTGGCATGAACGTGGTAGCTGAGCCAAACACGTAAATAAATGTTCAGTTGCTTTCTTCACGACCAGCAACGGAAGTTTTTCTTTTCAAACGCCTGTTGCTTTTCTTGTAAGCTGCTTTATTCGCTACAGGCATTTCATCACAACGTTTAAAACGAAAGCAATTGTGTCAGAATATAACGCGATCAACACAAATACTCCCAATGGGACTTCTATGTTTCCAAACACATGCGTAGAATTTCTGTTCCGACGTCAGCAATAACTGCCTGCAAGCCCCTTTTGCACATTTAATAAAAGCAAAACCATCATAGGTTGGTGAAAAAAAAATGCTCTTATTCATTTCATGTTTTTGAGGTGCTGTTTCACGAAATATTTTAGGCTGTTTTGTCAGTAACCATTTTTGAGCTTTACTGTTTCGAGATGACTGCCATGAAATGCGGTAGGTCTGTTTCTTTGTGATGGTAAGATACGATGGCTTCTGGCGTAACCGGAAGGAATAGTACATTCTGATTTAAAAAATGCAAAAACATAAATACAACTTGTGAAATCATATGCAGCGGCTAACGAAAACTATTTTAATTTATGAGAAACGGTACATGTTGATTCTTCAAAAAATGTTAGAAAAATATGCGAGGTTTAAGATTTCCAGACCACAATTTTCGATGCGTGATGGAATAGAGAAGCCTCGGAAAAGGTTTATGTATCTAGGCTACATTGCCTTTATATTTTATGACAAATGGCCTTTATTGAGGAAGTTGAAGATATGTTCACGAAACTCTTCGTTGTGAGCCGTCCCAACACGCCAGCAAGAACGATCCGCTACTAATGTGACATCACTACTATCGATGTTGTCACTGATAGCGAGTCATAAAACGAATCATGGGAATTTTCGGAAACGCGCAGTGTCGCTTTTCCAACACTTCAAGGCTCGCGGCAACAGGTAGTAAGAAATGAAGATTCCGACAAACAGGTTAATATAACCTACGCAAAATTTAAATAATACTGTGTGAAAATGCACGTAAAAAAACAATAACACGTACGAATTACTTATTACGTAACAAAGCAGTCCTTGCATTAACAAGCATTTTGAATGCATCTTCGCTTCCCGGTGCGACATTCTTGTCAGGGTGGAGGATGACCGCGAGACGTTTGTACGCTTTGTTGATCTCCTCTCTGCGCGATACAACACGTCCATTACATCCCGAGCATCGCTGACGAAGAGAAACGATTGACTTGATGTACAAAAATATTGGCTTTAAGGTTTGCGAAAAACGAAACATGGCCATGTCTGGAGGTCTGGTAGTTTTGCGCAAAAAGGTGAAGGTCAATCCACGTTAATTGGTTTCTCAGTAGGAAGTCAAAATATCTGTTTAACGTATTGACCAACACGTATTTTACCAAAGGTTTTGTGACTAAGTGGGTGAAATATCCATGGATCTCTTCTTTTATATAACTGGATGTTTGGTGCAAAATATTCGGAATGGTTTTACGTCCATTTTTTCGGTTTTTAAAATAATCACCCGAAGCACTCAGCAAATAACGGTTGTGCTACTTCATGCATTTCCTCCCCGACTGCATCACTGCTTACAACGTGTATTCACCGATGTTGTAACATTGTGTCAGAAGCGAAATTCGAACACACCCCTATAAAAAACCTCTAAATCAGCTCTGTCCAACCCAATACTGAGACCAAAATTATGTCACTATCAAGTACAGGTCGCCAGCCCACGGTATATTCGTGGCCGGCGTACGATATACTCGTACTTCAAATGCCAACCGTTGAGTGCCGGGTCGTATGTTTTCCTCTATAAAGTACGAACATTTCGTCCAAGTCTCTAGCAACCAGAAACGTGTTTATAATGTTCGCCGACGTACGGTGTGGTCAGGAGAGCATTTCAAAGCAACCATGGCATATATTGCCTAGAGTCATGGTGGTTTCGCATGCAGTCACGCACGCGTTTCGCAGAGTGCGGAATAAAGACCGGCCTGCTGTAACCATGTGGCTGATTGTCTCGTCACATTGCATTTCATTGGGAGCGGTTTCTAATGTAATGTGGATAAACAATCACTCAGAAACTATCTTACTGAGTTAAAACCTATCATGTAGAGATTTGATGATTTTTGCTTGAGCATAAATATTTTTTTCGACAGCAAGTGCGTCAGCCGTGTTTTCGACGCTGCTTAACAAACATTCGTTCTTGGCAGATTTCAAATGACTCGTTTGTGTAAAGCATTTGTGAACGCATGTCAGTGTGATGTGGATAAAAATTAGTGTGAGGTGGAATATCATGTAAAAAGTTGACGGTTTTAACAGCTAGTAACTGCTGGAGCCGTCTGTTCGGCTGCTTCACAAACATTTGCACTTGGCAGTCTTCAAACGGACCGTTAGCGCAAAGCCTTTGTAANGCAGGAAGGGCATCGCGAAGAATAACACCCGTTGATTTGCGAAAAAGCAGTAATTCAGTGATCGCGGCTTGTGATCTTTTCGCTGCTTCCCAACAATACATATCAATAGAGATTTAGAGTTCAACAGAGGACAATAAAAGATCCTGCCAACAATAGCTCGCATTGCACCCTTACCGCT
>JGI24021J15306_10007959_pt1 | contig 12981 bp, 6 predicted proteins | sample Ectturendosymbi1_FD_15306 | JGI IMG/M metagenome (IMG submission 15306) | reverse complement strand
AATTGTGATTATAAAATTTTGTTTGGTGTTCCCCAAAATTTTTTTATTGCATAAAGTGGTCCGTGATGCAAAAAAGGTTGAAAAACACTGATCTAGATATAAGAGAAACTTATATATCCACAGCTCGGTACATAAAACAAAAGAACATTTCACTAAAGCAAACGTATGGTATGGGCATCAATTTCTGAACAGTTTTGCATTGTTTTGGCTTTGAGTTCCATCCGTTTCATTTCAGTTCCCATGTGTACTGCAAATAAAACTGTGGTTTCTGTTGAATTTCAGAGTAGGCCCAATAGGTTTCCAACACTTCGATTTTCCACGTTGCTAAGAATACTCTACAGAAAACTAACTCATCCAGTTTTCGCCTATCTCGTTAAGCTTGAATATAATTGTGAAAGACTTCCACCGTTTCCTATTTTGCACAACGCACTTCAGTGAATCAGGGCGTTTGACCGACATCAATGCCCTGGTTGGCACTATCATAAAAAAAGAAATAGCGAAACAACCGTTTGCAGGTATACTATTTGGCAGATCGTGCACACCACAGAAAAGCCACCAAATTGCTCAAGGACTGATGGTGGCATACCAGTTCTTACTCTCAAAGTGAGAGATAATAACTTTACACCTCTACTGGAAATTTCCCATCTCTTTGCCCAAAACATTTGGTTGGATAGTATCACACGCACCAAGCACTAGGAAGAAAATAACAAACTTTTTTGCTGGTGGGAAACTGGGAATTTCTTTGAGACCTTCCAAAAAACTCAACAACAAGTGCAAAATATGCTGCACACGAGAACAATGGTATTGATTGCAATTATTGCAGTGACCAGTTGTTACAAAAATTATTGTCATCAGTGACAGCCTATCTGTGTGCAACCGTATACATTTTAATCGTATCGAATTGTCTTTTATGCCAATACTTCTAAAATTCCAGACATTTACTGATATGGAAGAACCACGATATAACGTTACTTTTACGAAGTTTAGAATTGGTTTCCCAACATCAAATGGTATTTTGATGGTTCAAGTTGGGAAAAATATGCCAATGTTTCGACAGTCGGAGCTGCATTGCTTTTATTGGGACTATTGTCATTAGTGCTGTTTTGATGACATTTTATGGCTTGAGGTAGCACATCGTGATACAGAACAGAGACGTGAATTTTTCGCAGGTGTCATCTGTTGAAGGAAAGTTTTATCTTGTTTTTTCTTTTGATTGGCTGGTTGCTCAATAACGACTGTATTCGAAATTCAGTGCTCAGTTTTTAACTCTTTTTCTTGAGCTTGTTGATGATCTGATCAAGTCATGACTATAGGAAAAACACAAAGTTTATAACAATTCAATCTCAAAAGCAACGGGCTTTGCAATCAGAGTTTTCGATTATTATTGGTACTTACCAGAGGGTGATGTTCACTCCAAGAAATAAAGTTAATCTGAGAAAACGGGGGAACGTGGAACTTCAGTTGCTATTCAGCATGTTTGATAAATCATAGACAATTAGCAGATGAAGGAAAAGAAAATTTTTATTTTTTATCAGATGAGAAAACAACATTAACCAGCAAAATTAGTTATACTCAGTTATCCTGACAAGTGTTTCTGGACGGACAGACGAAACTAAAATTTATCCACATTTCGTTTTGATAACGAAGAATGGTTGTAAGATTTTTAGCAGAAATGCATTTGATAGAGGAAAGATATTATTCAAGAAATGCGTTCGAAATTTCAAGCCAAGCATTTGATTAGAAGAAAAATGTCTTTATAGTTCTATGAACTGCCATCAACGCGTAGTTCGATTACCTGGTTTATAACTGATATCAGCATCATCCACAGCAAGTTCACCAGCAGCAGATACTGCAGACGGAGCAAACTTCACATGTCGTGTTCGATCTCCGTGTTTACTCAATGGACTGCTTACAACTGTTTGCGGAACGGGAGATGCTCCGCTGCGATTAATAAACGTGTGCTGCTGGTACTGGCCAGCGACAGCTGTCATTCTGCTTTCCGCTTGCTTTTATTTTCAACAACAGGCAGTTCAACTTATACCATTCAATTTAACTGCATGATTTTAAAATCAGATATCGGTGTTACTTACAAATAAGTTGTGGTGATGACATAAAATACGGGTTGGTATAAACACGGACTACAGAAATGCACAGCAAATTTTCTCTAGTTTTTGAAGTTACGATTGAGTTGGAGTAGGGTTAATAAAGACTATGCTATTTGTTCACGTGTAAGTTTTAAGTTTTCTTAACATCAGCCCCCTTGGAGAAGATCTCAAGATTGAAGTTGTGGAACACAAAATTGGGTTAGACCTTTTAACTTCACCAACGCACAAAACTGCTCGTGGTTATTTAAAGCCATCTGAAAGATGCGAAAATTTTCAAATTAAACCATAAATAATCTTTGAAAGGTTTTGTTATATTGATGATGCAGTTATAAGTTGTTCTTTCTGGTTATTCTTTCCTTTTCAGGTAATGGAGGCGCAGATGTTTTTTATGTTAACTTATAATTGTCGCCAATAAAGGCAAAATTCGTTGTCATGCAACTGGCTGTTAAAATTCGTTGACTATCGTATAACGACCACTCAGTTCAAATCAAACTCGTGGCTCATACAAACTTTGCATTATTAATAGCAACAAACGACAAGAAGCTATTCCAATGCGAGAAGATGCCGATTCAGTTGATCTCGTGGTTCATAAGATGGCTGATGAAACGAAGGTGTATTTTGGCGTGGCAGCATAAAGGACTTTGCGGTGTAGCAAAGTAAATCAAACCCTACAATAGCAACAATCGAAAGACTGACTCAAATGACGGCTGGCAAGCGGGTGGCCATTTGTGACAAACCGCATCCACGTCACTTATTTCCAACGAATCGCAATTTACAGTTTTAGTGAGGTTGTGTTATATAATAATGTGTATGAATGCGTTTAAATAACAAAATAAAATTATTGTTAAAACACCAGTTTCAAATATATTTCAGCATACACTTTTTTCAATTTAGTTTGCTTGCTTTTGAATAAGTAAGTACACCGGTTATCTTCTTCACATCTACGTCGTTAAATATTGGTTTGGATTTCACTGGGCATCAGAAAACGCTGTAAAAACTGATAGAGAAGCCGGTCAAGTTTAGCATCTTTCAGATTGGTTATTTTTTATTTTTTCAAAATATTTTTCCGTTTCAAATAATTGATTGTAAAGAAAAAGTTGGTTTGGCGTTCGAGTAACTTCATAACAACAGCTTTATGACGAGTACTTGTTTGATACAGCTGGTTTTTTTTCCTTTTTGCGAAATAAAAATTTTGTAAAAAGCATTGGCAATAGTTAAGCAAAACAATAAATTCATCTTCTTGGATTTTGACTACTTTTGTTGTGAAAACCAAACTTTGTTTGAATGTGTACTGATTTCGTTTCTTTTCATATTACACGGTTTCTGATCATTATTTTGTCTCATCGAAAACCGCGCTGTGCACAGGTTTTTGAAACCCCAAACATGTTGGACATACTACTGTAATTCACGCCTCATTCGCCATGATACCAATCGTACCTTTACTCAGTAGAGAAGCTCGACGTTCTCCAGTGCGTTTCCCAGGAACCTGCAGTTTTGTCATCGACATTTCTCGGCTTTTGGGTAGACAACAAGCTAAGCTATAAAATGAAAGTTCCTGCTTACAACATTTCTGTTTCGACCCGGACTTAGCCGCCTTGTACTACTCAGAAATTCTTACTTGATGTTACAATCCAGGAGGTGACATTTTACGACAGGCTGCAAAATTTTTAACTCCAGATGGCAGTCCTGCAGAAAGTGAAACGTTCTGATCAATATTATTTGTTCCAGGCTGAAGTCACAAATTTTGGTTCTAATAAGCTTTGCTGTAATTCTAGACCGAATCAGTACTGCTGAGCTACACGGAAATTTGCTGTTATGGTTCTTGTCTCAAATTAAGTGTGATTCAAGCTGTTATCCATCACCTACAACATGTGCACTAAACTACAAATATGTTGTACCGTACAACTTGCAGCTAGTAGGCCGGTGGCAATAAATAATTCTCATCCATAACTGTAGATCCTGAATCGCGCCTTATCAGATATTTTATCTTCAAACCATGTATTCGCTGCTTTTAACACATGTTGCTTGGCTTTCCAGACACAGCACCTCGCGCTTCCTCTGTTGCGCTGAGTTAAATGCTTTTACTTGTAAGTGTGAGTCTGTAGCACGGGACCAATCCCTTACCACAAACACTTGACAAGCACTGTCTGTCAATTCAAGAGGCTGAGCAAAGCATACCTCCGCTTCCGGAGGTTGACGCCCTTTCGCTGTTGTCTACTTAAAAAAAGGATTTATTACATTGAAGTGAGCGCTTTGGTCATTAACAACTTGTTTTGTCATTGAGGCTAGCTGTCACAACCATGTGCGTTCTCATTCCACAATTTGTGGATAGCACTACATGTTTCGCAACTGCTACGAGACAGGCTGTTTTGATCACGGTACGCTGAGTGTTGTCCCACTGTGCTTTGTCTAATCAAATTTGCTCTTCTCATATCTGGTTGCCTAGCTGCAATTCAAAACCGTACAGCTCAGAAGTTCAGGTAATTATCTTTCCAGCGCTAACATATCGGCAAAATTACTGCAAATAAAGACTAAATCACTGCAGGTTCTTGTTTTCTTGAACAAGAGTCTCGCTCGGCTCTCGGAGTTCTGTATCGCAAGCTTTCAAACCTGTGCACGATCACAGCAGGCGTCAACGGCCAACCTGGCACTCGATAATAAGCATTTGCTTTCACCGCCAGACAAAACAACGTGAGATTTACGGAGCGTCAGTCTATTGTTATGCAGCAAACCATGGTTGTAAAAATACCCGCTTGTAATTTCACTCACTATCGGTCATATTTTCCAGCTGATTACGGTGTGCCTTTGTTTTTAGGACAAGAATATGCTATGGTGAATAACTTTCTGGTAAGCATGGTTAGTTGTTATTAGTAGGGCAAGTTTTTGCAATTTTTGCAACTTTTTTTTGCAGCTTCCTAAACACTCAAACTATATGTAGCTCAATGTTTTGAGCTGTTTCCAGGAATTTTATATTGCAACTTTTTGCAACATTTTCGATTTTTGCGTGCAACTTTTTACTGCAATTTTTATCAAGTATTGCGCAAAATACAAGTGTAATTAAAACAAATGCTACAAAATTATTTCAGTTTAGTTCTATCCTCTTTGATTGCATGAAAAAGAGCTATATTACGGATTAGCTGCGTCTCAATGTTATCTATGACGAAACAGTTGGTTTCCAAGTGAGAAGTTTTACAACCCCAGCCAAGTACGACAGTGCCCGAACTCAATCAGAGGTGGAAGTGCGGAAAATCTTGGCTTTTGGCCAAGTCCGCGCAAACGAAACTAGGTTGTGTCAAGTCTTTCGCAGTCAAATGTGCGCATAAATGCAACTTACTGCGCATAAAGCAACTTTCGTTGAAAATAAATGCAACTTTGTCACGTTTTTGCTGCAACAAAAACTTGCCCTAGTTATTAGATACCAACGCACCTACACCAAATTTTTCTTGTTTAAATATTACAGACTTCATTCATCTACTTAAATGGTTTATTGTGATTTTTTCATATCTAATGTGTTGTGAATACACCGTAACACGGCGTTAACTTCTAACTTTTCCAAAATTGTCCTTGCATTGAAATTTTTAATCGCATGCAAAAAAGTTTTAAAAACATTCTCGTAAAAGTTTTAAAAACATTCTCCTGGAGATGAGAAAGAATTAAGCATAATCGCAGGAATCTACTCATCTGCAAACTGAAAATTACCCATTATATAAAAACTTTAATGTCAATTGCAAATAGTGCTTTCTGAAAAACTGGATTTGTGTGATATATCTGCGAAGTGAATATTTTGATTATAATTGTATCAGAACAAGGTATTGCGACATTACCATTGCGAAAGTTGATATTTACAGCTTAAACATTACATTTAGTTTTCCGCATTTCCGTTGTTTTTCCTTTTTTTGCAAATCTATGATTTTGTTGTTAGTTACGACACCTTCATTGCATGAACACATAAATAACATTTCAATTTCCTTTGTTCATTACTTGATTGCCAATGCTCTAACTTTTATGATTGTTCATTGACGTTTCTAGTGAGCCTCAAATTTTGGCGACGTTCCAAAAAGAATGAAATAACTATAAAATCAAAACCAATGAAAAAATAACTGTGAGATTTGCTTGTCATTCTCTGATTCTGCACTTGTGCAGTTGCAAAAATTTGTAAAATTCATCAGAAAACAGTCTATAATTGATGCATCGGATTAACCAAATTGGTGGCCGGTGGGGCTGAAGACTCTAAATTTAATGTAACATTATATGCGCCAGACATAATCTGTAAAATATTCTAGTACTCGGAAAAACATCATTGATTGACTAACAGCAACATAAGGAAGTTTTTCAAAAAAATTTGTTTATGTCATTACCACAACNTTACAAAAACAGCAGATTTTTTCATCTACGTGAAAGCTTCTTTTTCTAAAATAAAAGAAAAAATATGTTGGGTTACGAAATTTAATTTGTTCTATGATAAAAACCTATAGAATAGATCAGTCATCAGAAATGTAATCCTAAGTAAAAAGTTTTAGACACAAGTTAACTACGAGAAATACAGCAGCATTAACAGCAACAATAAATGCACAAGATAGGCTATGAAAACAATAACAAAAACTGCAACAGCATTAGGAAGAATTACTGTACTATGAAAAGAAAACAATTGCCTATATCTAAGGTAAAAATATTTGTCCGAAACACCCGTCCTTGTGAACTTGCCAACAAGTTTGGTTGAAAATAGTTTTGCAGTCAACATCCAGTGACTGATAAAATCACATTTAAGGTTCTTTAAGTTTTTCTGGGTCCAAGAAATGCAAAATAAGTTTTATCTTTTCATTTCTTCTAAAAACAAACGACGTATTTTATTCTTTTCTTAACAGCAAACCTGACAAAACACGGTTAAAATCAGCAGCATATCTACGCAAAGTGACGCCCATGGCAATGTTATGTGCCCCTTTTAATATGCGCCCCTTTTAATAATATGCGCACCTTTTTTATGCGCCCCTTTTTAATATGCACCCATTTTAATAATTAAAATACCAGATGCAGGAACAATTTTTACGGAAGATAAAGCATGAAGAAGATAAATATTTTGAAACAGAAAACATGTGTTTGTTTTTCGTTTAAACTTTTCAGCAACTAAAATTATAAATTATCCATCAGGACCATAATATATTTCTATACGCATTTATTTTTATTACAAAGAATATCAACACATTCAAATAATAACGTTATCAATAATTTATACATAGTACAGAATGATCAAATTGGAAATCTTACAAAAAATCACACAACATATCGTAACTGCAAACGACTATTTCTTTCAAAATTAAAACATTTGGATGGTACAACAAGCTATTTGTTGCGAGTCATGTATTGCGTGTGTTCGAAAGACGCAACTCCATCGAAACATCAACATATCCGGCCTTTTCGTGTTGAAACAACATGCTAATCAAAACCTTCCGTGTCTTTATCGAAACAAATTCGTCTATGATTTCATCAAAGTCGCTTTTCTCTGTTTCTTCATTTCTATACACATCAAAGCAAGATCACAAAATCTGTCCTGTTTCAATGAGGCTCAGAGGTACGAAAGGATCAGTTTCAGTTTTCTGAAATATTGCTCACAAAATGAAAAATACCAAGTAAAAATTAAATTAGTAAAATGTAATGTTGTTATTTTTAATAAGAGCATGTAATAAACGCTATTATGTGTTCACACCAAGAGTTTTTTGAACAAGCGTAAAACAACGTTTAAAACGTACGACAGACAAACCACTGGACAGATAAAGCTAGCCCTAAACATGGGCGTTGGAAGGGGGCAGGTGAGCCGCAGCCGTTTAGATAATTTCTAAATCTGTGGGAGCTAGCAGTTATTTGCGTAACAGTCAGATTCTCACAGCCACGGGCTTATACTCGTCCAAGCCAGGTTCCGACTCTTGCCTGAAATGCAGAGCCTTATCAGCCGCCCTCCATACCCCAGTTCAACTGGGGGGCGAAATTCAGTCTCGTCGCCACGGGGAGGCTTTTGTAAGTTTAGCCCCCCCAAACAAAGCTTCAACCCCAAAATTGAAATATGAAACACAAGAAATCAGTGAGGTTTTTATCAATCCACATTCTATTCTGTAATTTATAGATAGAGCAGTACCAGCCGCTGTTACCTAACAAGGATGACATCGCCTAATCCTTTTTGATTCGTTTGTGAGTTAACAAATGTATTTGAGGCTTGAGCGCAAAGGGTCACCGTTCATTGCTTGGAGTGTTGAATGTGAAATTACCTATACATGCCTTGTTGTATACGACCAGAAGTCAGACTTTCACTTGATCAACATATTTTGTGTAGTGATTGTTGTGAAAAAATGCATTATGGCTAGCCCGGGTAATCTTCTCATATTTTGCACTGCACAGAAGCAAGATACCTTTGGTGCTTACGACCAAAGTTACACATTTGCGCAGCCTGCTGTTCGGACAGCCAGATAGAGTTAATAGTGTAGTTAGAAGAGTTTATTTAGCAATCACTGTTAAGCTTGTCCCAAAACAGTGTAGTGTAGTTAGTGGATAATGGATGTTAACCATGTTGCATCCACGTAGGAGCATAGGCGTAGCCAGAGGAGCGCCAGGGGGCCATACCCCCCAAAATTTTTAGTATATCTTGTCATTTGGTGCTTTGAGAAACGGGGTCCCAAACAAAAATACTGTTGCTCTCCTGAAGTGAAACATTTGTCACCCCCAAATATTTGCCCCCAAAAAAATATTGGGCTAGCTACGCCACTGGTTAGGACTTAGCCTATATTTGTTAACATTTATGCCTATTTGCCTATTTTGAGATATAAAATGTTATTAATCTAAACATGCGCCATGCATCAGGAGACTGACAAGTCTAGACATCAGAAAGGCTTATGCATGCGTATTTCGGCCAGTAAAAAAGCACGATGCGCATGATTTTTAAGAAAAATTCAAAGCTCATGGTAAAGATTATCAATTCGCGCTAATGAAAGAAAACATTCATCGCGGCGCACTGCTTGACCGGCCTCAGGTTTGCTTCTTCGGCAACAGTGATTTCATAACTGAGCGATAGGCTTGATACTGATTTCCTGCATTTTTTTTAACATTTGTATTTCATTACAAAATCTCTAAATAATCGTCGTTAATGAAATGACAATGGTTAAGACCCAATTCTTTTGGTTAAGCTCACACAAAAAATTTTATCTGCAAAATACGAGCCTATTATGGGTGGTCTCCGTTCAATACAGGCCTGTTCATAACAGACCGCTCATAACAGAACATTTGAAACAGACCACGTTCGTAACAGACCAGTTCATAATAGACCACGTTCATAACAGACCACGTTCCATAACAGACCAGTTCATATTAGATCACATTTATAACAGACCAGTTCATATTAGATCACATTTATAACACACCAGTTCATAGCACCGGGATGCAGGGATGGATTTAGCGAGTGCGGAGCTCTAGGCCATGTTAGCTTTGGGGCCCCACTCAGGTGTGACCTGGTGGGCCGTTTGTCTGAAAAACATAAAAGTATGCCCCTTCAAAAACTATCTTTTGTTGTACCTACTTTGGTTCCACGATTGCCTTAGATCTTCAACAGAAACTAGAGCCTTTCCTACATTCTTCTCAAGAACAAACGGCAATGCGATCTTTTCTTGGAATTTATAGCTCTTTCGTGTAGTTCACAGGTTATCTTCGTTAAATTTCCGTGATTCTTGCATTTTTTGTAAGTTTTTTTTTCGGATATACACATTTTCATGCGGGACCGTGCTGCCCAGTACCAGATGAGGCTTTTAGGGGTTCTGAGGCACAATTGTTCGAGGGCCCCCATATTTTCATGTAGAAAAAGTTGTCGCATGGTGTCCCCATAATACTCGTGTTCATCACACGAAATACACACTCCGCAACATCAAATGAAAGGGTAGATATGTAGTGGGCAATTGAAATCGTTTGTCCTGTCATAAACTCAGGAATGCGGAAAAGTTCTCAGTTTTTATCCCCATGTTAGACACTCAAACTATAATAGTACTTTTCGTGCTTTTTTGCAAGCAAATTTATGTATCAGCTTGTCAAAGTTTTGTTTCCGTAATAGTTCGCCCTCAATACTCATCAGCGACAAATGGGTGGTAGTTAAACGTTAACACTGGCATCAATTTCAATTACAGCTACACTAATTTGATGACTAGACTTCGGCGTTTAGCTTCGTTAATTTTACCGCACTCATTCTTATCCGCTCATGACTTCTTAGTCTTACGTTTATTGTTGGAGATCAAGCTTGTCTCAAACCCATATGTCAGGAGACGTGGCATCTTTTTCTTAATTTGCTCATCTCGTTTTTCTTGCTCTGCTCTGAGTTTCCTTTTAATCGCTCCACTTTTGTATTTCCGCCGCATTTGGCCTGAATTCGTGATGTCCGCATTCCAGTGATTCTCAAACTGTGGTACGCGTACTACTAGGGGTACGCGAGGGCTTTTCAGGTGGTACGCGAGCAGCTTTCCGGTCATATTCGAAAAGCTTTGTTAATTCGTTTCTGTGTTATAATTCGTTCGTGTGTTATACTAATGTCGCTAATTCGTTTGTGTGCTATATTAGTCTTATGCACATTTGAGCAAATTACGTTATTCTGAAACCAGGGCTGTGCACTCCAACATTAAAAAACACCAGGTGGTACGCGATCTCAAAAACTTTGAGAACCACTGCTGTAATATCAAGTACGAGGCACACTGTTTTCTCAGAACACTCATGGACGACAACCTTCACTACGAAGTTAGCCTTTGTTATTGAAGTAGCTGGACTACCATGATCAGTACCATCTTAACATACTTTATGCCCTGCTCTTTTCCTCTGTGTCGTGATTAAGATCCCATACCCTTCTTCTATGATGTCACAAACGCCTGTAATATGTTATTATATTGAACATTGGGTAACAATGATAGTGCGTAGGCAGGCTACAAATGTATTGAATGCCAGCTTTCATGTTGGGGGCCCCTTGACTGTAGGGGCCCTGAGGCCTGTGCCCCACGGGCCTCATAGCTAATATGGCACTGGTGTTGCCGCTCTCAAAAATATCGTTCAGTTGTCGATCTGATTAGCTGTACGTAAACTCCTTGTTACGGTAACCACATATTTTATGCACCAAAGAAGCACAAGCCATTAAATGGACACAGGGTTTATTTATGCCTTTTTTCAGTTGTCATTTTCCAAGCAATACAAAATATAGTGTTTTGTTACTCTTTCTATGCTATATGATGGTAAACAGCAGGATGACAAGTTTTGCACAGCGAAGTATTGTCGAAACACCCTCAGCTAACTATATGAAGTAAGCCCAATGTAGACTCGTTTTTCCAAGTAGGCTAAAACTCACGAGAAACTTTCTAGCTGATTTAACTAACATATATAGAGCTTCAACAAGAAATTTCTGTTTGCCTGCAATCTAGTTGGCAACAACCAAACGTAGCATCCAATACTGACAATATTGCTTTTTATCGGAGTTCTGCGGTATCTGGCGGTCTTGCGTTGTTACGAGTTTTTTGTCAGTGGATGATGAACATCAAGTAAGTAGGCTACTGTTCTTTCTTTTTCATTCTTTTCAGGTAACCAGAGGCGTAGCAAAGGGGGCAAGAGACCATGGCCCCATCCTAATTTCTACCAAATCTTGTCATTTTGTTCTTTGACAGGCAGTGTCCCGAACCAAATACTTTTGCTCGCTGAAAGTCAAAGTGTTTGACCCAAAAAAATTGGGGGTTTGCTACGCTACTGCTTGTAACCACTGTCATACAGGCGGCCTTGATGTCTCTTGCGCCCAGCCATGTTCCTCAGTATCAAGCCTTTCACACAGCACTTTCTTACGTGGTGTTCAATCTTCCATTGACAAAAAGCTCGCAACAAAGCATGACCGCCAGACACTGCAGAAATCTGATGAAAAGCAGTATTGTTAATCTTATGTAGCTTAGCAAATAATATTATCCTGTTGTTACTGTACCGATAAGAGTCTAGCCGTTTGCATTTTCGCTCATTTCAAATTAACTTGTGAAGTTATGCCTCTGCGCAGTTTTGCAATTTTAAGTTAATAACGAGTCGTCATAGGAAGGAGTTACGTGGGGCCCCAAAAGTGCGAGACCCTAGCCCATGGTCTATTTGGCCTATGCGTAAATCAGTCACTCCCGGAATGGCCGTAGGTGTGAATCGCGAGCGTGGAGATTTGTTGACATTAATTATCTTATATTCTGCGACGTCTACGCACAACCACTTAGTCTCCGATTGCTATTGCCGACTGGTCGACCAGCGTCCATTCCAACTGCTCGTGAGCAAACGTGGCAAGGTCGTGATTCTTGTTCAGGACTGACCCTGCTAGTGAGAAGTTGAGAATCATTACCTTGTCCGCATTTGTGCAGTGGGTTTCTGGTAGGACGATGAGGAATGTCTTGTTCTTGTAGGCTAGCTGCTCGATAACGCTGATCTTGTTTGCGGTGAGCCCTCTGCTGTGACCATGAAATTTTACTTGATTAACTTTATCACTATGGTATCAGAGGTGTTTCTCATAAACTATTCTCAAATTTTCTGCACAATAGAATGCAATGCACTAAGATAGGGGCATTTAAATCTTCATACAAAAGGACATCTTGCGAGGTCCCGCAGGGTAGTGTTATTTCTCCTTTACTTTTCCTTGTTTACATTAAAGATATCACAAAAGCTTCCTCTTTTCATACTACTTTATTTGCTGATGATATTAATCTCCATATGTCAAATTCCTGTTTTAATATTCTTCAGACAACTGTTAACCTTGAATTATGTAAAATTGACCACTGGCTGAGAGCCAACAAGCTTTCTCTTAACTACAGTAAGACTAATTTTATGCTATTAACTTCTCGAAAACACAATC
>JGI24021J15306_10007958_pt1 | contig 12982 bp, 7 predicted proteins | sample Ectturendosymbi1_FD_15306 | JGI IMG/M metagenome (IMG submission 15306) | reverse complement strand
GCTGGTGGTCTTGGATTTGGTCGTAACTTGTAAGGAAAGGAATGTTGCAGAAAGGTCGTACCAAGGTTGAATGAGCACGATGACGTCACGGTTTTAACACGGGCCCCTACAACAGCGATTTGACACCCCTGGCCCAATGTGCTAGTTTCGCCACTGGTAACAACGCACAACTTGTTGTGCCTGGTTTTTACTATCATTTGCTAGCTCAGGTAGGAATCNTAGTAAACAACTGATAGCATAAAGTAGGATATTACCCCTAAGAATAAAAATGCAGTAGAAATAGATTCACTGCAGGCCTACTTTCAATTTTCTTGTAAATTTTACAAAAATTGTTATATCTGATTTGTCAAGCCAGTTGGTTTTGAGATCCCGAAATTACATTTTGCAGCCCCATTTGAGGCCGCGACCGATAGTTTGAGAAGCCCCTGCTCTACGCCACAGGTCGATGGTAAACAGCATGAAGACAAGTTTTGCTCAGCAGTAAAGTATTGTCGCAACACCGTCAGCTAACCATATGAAGTAAGCTCAATGTAGACTCGTATTTCCCAGTAAAGCTCACAAGAAACTGTTCTTGCTGATTTGATTAACATATAGCTTCAACAAGCAATCTCTGTTCGCGCGAAATCTAGTAAAAACAACCAAACGTACGATCCAATACTGAAAATATTGCTTTTCTCTGGCGGTCTTGCCCTGTTGCGAGATTTTTGTCAATGGAAAATTGAACATCAGTTAAGAAACGTTTTTCTTTTTCATTCTTTTTTGTAACCACTTTCATAAAGACGGTGCATAATATTGTCGTGTTGCTACTGTACTCATAAGGGTCTAGACTCTAGAGTAAACATTTGAATTTCAGCTCCTTTCAAGGTAAATTGTGAAGTTATGCCTCTACGCAGTGTCGCAAATTTTTAGTTAATATTGAGTCGCCATAGGAAAGAATTGCGCGTGGCCCTAGGCCATGGTCTGTTTGGCCTATGCGTAAATCCGTCCCTGGGTTCACCAGTAGGCCACGCCAGCAACCTTTGACCGAAGCCAGCACGGGAGTAGATCACACAAGTGCAAGCCTGACGACACAAACCAATTTGGCGCGAATGGCTCCTGCTCAGCTCGTGGTTTTCATTGAGAAACAGGCAGGAGAATGTACGACGCCTTCTCCGTCAAAAGAAAGAAATTGACGCCAGAAAGGGCCTGCACCTTGTTGTGTGTGCACTTGCGGTGAAAGGTCAAAGCATTTTATTGAGGACATGAACTTTGAGACCAGACAACGCTGTGGAACCTGTCCACCACCAAAATAGAACAAAACGAGGTTCACGTGCCAACGATGGGGAGCTCTTGTCTGCATTAATCACTTTCAAGTTTTCTGCAAAGATTACTCACACCCCTGGAATTCTAACCCCGGGTGATTTCCACCCAGACAGGAGTGGTGGCCACGTGGCCCCTAGGTGAAAATCACCCGACGTTATGGATAGAGTGGGTTTTTGGCCTCCCTGTTAATGCCTTGACATTGCACAAATTGACAAAACTCACCACTAATTTATAGTTTTCATATTTCAATTTGGGGGGCTTGGTGCATTGTTTGCATGGGCTTAGCCCACCAAATCCCCTGTGGCTACGGGACTGGGCGTATGAGACATGGAAGTCAATAGCAGTGCCGCGATCAAACTGACTGCCCAACAATTGTCGTAAAGCATTTGCCCATTTTGGGCAAGTTTACCTTATGTGCCTGATTTTCGCAAAAAAATTGCCCATTTTGGGCAAGGTTGATTAATGTGGCTGAACATTGCAATGAAAATAGAAAAATGTCATGTCTCAACCTAATTTACTTTTATTGCAGATAGAACCATAAGCTTGAAATTAGGTTCTGTTTAAACCTTAAACCGACCACCAATGATGTCTACTGGGGGAATTTTTGTATTTTTCTTTACTTTTTCGTTCATTTGTTAAGAGCACTTCCCACATTTTTGTTTGAAAATTTGCTTTTGTTCTTCAGCATATAAAAATTTTTCCAAAATCAAAACGTTGTTTTTTTTCTGATCGGATGAGCTAGAGAAGACTTGCTAAGTTGTACAAAAACCCACGCGCGAGTCTAAACCTGTCAGTCAGTCCAGTATGAGGGAATAAACAAAATCTGCCCATCTTGGGCAAGGACAATGGTGTTTGTGTTTAGAGGTTACCTGAGCAGGGTTAACCGAGGTTTACTGTATTGTAATTCAGCTTCTGCAAATGTATAGTTACATGCACAAAACGGTTAGACTTACAACAGGGGTTCCCAACCTGGGGTACACGTACGTCTGACCACTATATCAACAGCGTGTATGTTTGATGGAATTTAGATGCAACTTCTACTTTATGCCTGGTTTTCTTCGCTGAAACATTTCATTCATTTGTTCACAGCAGTATTGAAACTCGACGCAACAGTATTCACTGGTTTAAGCTAATTTTCAGACACTGTGACCGAACTGACTTAATTTTTTTCGGTCACTTAAAAAAAATTCGGTCTATGACTTAAAAAAACGTAGTTTTATGCTAGTCTACACGTTCAAATAGTTTTGACTTCCAGCTCTGCAAGGGTAAGTAATTCTAGTCCACATGTCATTTTTGCAGTTAGCATAGAATCTGTGACCTCACAGAAGCCGTGATGAAACTTTAATTGCTTGTAACTTACGTTTGTCACAAGAACTCTTTGCCTTCTAGACTAGCATAAGTGAAAATCTGTTAGAAGGCTAAATAAATGTGTCATAGAAATCACACAAAACTTCAAAACTGCATATTTTTTGCTTGATTCAAACCAATGAACCTTGCAACAACATCCATGGAATATCATTCGACTTTCTCGACCAGTTGGAGCTCTTTCTGTGAGTGAAACGATGTTCCAGTTTCCATCATTAGCTTGTGGCAGGATTACCAAAGCAGCACTCTGCGCTGTCCCCATACGTAACTTCTGGACTCTATTTGTGGATAGCTGATGAGCAAATCTTTCCCGACTTTTTCGAAGGGGATCCTCTGTCTGAAGCCGGAACGCGGTCCTGGGTCCCGTGCGCGACGACCGATGCGCAATAGTTTTGACTTTTTCACGCATTTCATGGCAGTAACTGCTCAAATTATACGATTGGACAAACCGGTCGAGCAATATGCACAGCAACTTGTGCGATAACATGATGATCATGGGAAGGCGTTCCTGGGGTGGGCATGTGCTTAGGAGAGGCGATGCATTGACTACTGTAAGGGCATTCAGGCGGCAACCACTACACCTAAAAAGGAGAGGTTATGTATTTATTTCGCTATCACTTTTATTATTGGAAAAAGGTGAATGATGTTTTTCGTTTTCTAGACCTCCGTTACATGTTGGAAACATACACTTTTGCATGAAGGGTGAACAAGCAACGATATGCAGCTGGATGTTACAAATCTCAAAACGGTTTTCTCTTTATCTCCAAGGGTTCTCCGTTGACCTTTATCTCCAAGCCTTTGTAACTTGTATTTTGATAAAATACGCAATTAACTTCAATAGGTAAAAAAAACACTTCAAATTTAACAAATCGTTAACCAAATTTTATTTAGAAAAAATTTTGATCTGTAATTGAAATTTCATATTTCTCTTTCTGCGATTCTTTTCAAACTAAACATTTTGTATCTCTTGGGAAAAAGCCCAGGGGCGCCACTTCATAACACACGTTTTTTGATTTTTTTCCTCCATTTCAGAAGAAAAACGTAACCACGTCTTGCAAAGAATAGTAAACCTGTTTGCCAGAAAAAAACATAGTGATCCTGTAACTCAGGCAAGATCTTATAGAAACAGGTCACCTGATGTTTCCAAAGAACAATTTCAGCCGCTATGACAACTGAATTGGGCGTTTACCATCGCTTTGGTCTACAAAGTGATCCTATCACGCAAAAAAATACCGACATTATAGTGTGTTACCAGGACCACTGTGCGATCAAATGCGGGTCAGAACAGTCACAAGAACTTTTTTCGCAACAAAGTAAATGTCAACTTCTACGGTTCACGCTTGACTTAGCTGATTGGATGCCACCAACAACAGTGCGCCACTGGTTCCTACCAAAATACTGATAAGTGCACCTTTGTAAAAGCCTCTGATGCCTTCACTTTCATATATCTTTTTCCAACAGTCAATGGAGTTTTTGTAAGTTAAATCCGTACCAGTACGACCGGACTGCATCATCATGCGCTTGCAGACCGTGTCGAATGGATACGACATCAAACCACTCAGGACCACTACAGTTTCAGCAATTAGCCAATTTACAAACACAGAAGTCTTTTCTGGTTCGGGAAGCATAGCATTAAGGCCATTAAGAAATCCAAAATAGACAGCGCGATACACCACGATACCTTGGACAGCTGTTAAAAAGCCGCGGTAGAGACCACCCACTCCGTCGCTCAGTGTTATGGAAGCAATACAGTTTCTGAAACCAGTAAATTCTCTTGTCGAGGCACTTCCAACATCTGCCGCAAGACGAGTAACAACAAGATTTAGTGGATACACCAAACACAGGACAGTTGCTCCAGTGGCACCGCCGACAGCAAGACTGCCAGCAACGTAACGGGAAGACTGTGTATCACCGTTAAAACCAACCAAGAAAACCTGGTTGTAGGCACCATTGCAAGCAAAAACAAGAGTTTGAAATGAGAAAGCAGCAATCACTTGGGCAAGATTTCCTCTCCAAAATGACACAAAACCTTGTTCACGCGGAATCCGAATTAAGCAGTCGACGATTCCTTTATACTCTTTGCCTTTAGGTATTTGCGGAGAAGCTGCTTGTACTTGGAGAAGCAACCTTGTTCTTTCAAAAGGTGCTAGAATTGTTTTCAAAACTGCTTGTACAGTCCCTCCGACGGCTATTCCTTGAAATAAAACTGAAAGATGGGACGGCATTTCTTCTTCATTGCATTACCCACTTCCTAAGTTGTAAATTAAAGAACACTGATGCGACAGGCAAGCATAAAACTTTTAAGGGCTATTTCACTACATCTTACAAACTGCCTAAACAAAAGCACGTGCCACAGCAAGCATTTCGCTTGCCTATTTTATACAAGACAGATCGGCAAAAAAATCAGTCACTTAAACAATAGCAGAGTGTTTATTTCGCCTACTACGTACACTTTAACATATTATTCCAGTACATAGCAATCTAAGCATACTTTTTTTGCAAGGAAAATACAATTGATTGTTCACAAAACGCAAGTGTTGACCAGTAGTCCTACAGGTAAACAGACTCAACAGTACATGCAACTCCACTTTCAGACTACACAAAATATCTGCGGCGTCTGACCAGCGTTATTGTTCTCCATCCTTTTTTGGACAATTCACCATGTACTGATTTCTCGAAATGCGCTAGCTAATCGTTTTCTGCGCAACTTTTCTTTCATCTGCAAACTGCCCTTCCCACTATACCGCTAGATTGTCAACATCCAGGGCCGCAACCAGCTGATATTTTCGGGGGGAGGCAAAATGACCGTAACGTGTTGTTGCAGAATTATCGGGGGAGGAATGGTTACAACTTGTTGTTGTACCTAGCAACTAAACATGATTTTTTTGAAAATTTCGGGGGGGAGGCAATTGCTCGGTTGGCGACCCTTGTTACGGGAAAGTCTACATCGATGCTTTTTTGATCCATCAGAAACACTTTGTTTGTTTATGGCGACAGTTGAAAATTTTCTCCACACTTTGGGGATGTTTTTTTCGCTGAGACATTCCGGTCATTTGACCCATATAGTATTAAAACTCGCCGAAACAGTATCACTAGTTCATCATTTCGAACATTATGACCGATTGGGCTTAATTTTGATAGGTCATTAAAAAAAATTCGGTCTAAAACCTAAAAACAACCTAGCTTTGGGGTGTCTTTCCGATAAGGAGTTTGCAACAACTGAAGCTTGCCTCGGGTACAAAATAGCCTTGCGCTGGCCCTGCCCAAGTGGTAGATCCCTGTTGCGATCGGAAAGACCGAGCGGCAAGCACGAAAAGCTTCACGCACACAATGGCAAGCAAAAATAGATTATACCAGTGATAACTCTGGAGCTGTGATTCTTAATCTTTTCTTTACCACGCCTCCCATAAGTACTTGTCCTTTATTTCAAGCCCCACTGGCTATAAAAAGGTTGTAAAAATAAATGTATTATTTCGTGAGTTTATTGATAAAATTTTCAATGTTGTACAGCGCTTAAGGACTCTCGTCCCCTCCCCCCCCGGTTAAAAACCACTGCTCCAGAGTGATCACTATTATTGCCTTGTTTGCGCCACTTACATATGGGTGCTATTCTTTGCGCACATCCCGTTCGTGGTGCATTGCGCATTTGCAACAATACCCACACCCGTGGTGCTGACGCTGCAGACCTTTACTCAATATTCTTGCATCCTCATGAGGAAGTAGCTATACTCGAGTACAAGCATAGAAAGAACAAAAATAAGCACAAGAATGGAAAACAAATTTGTTCGAGGAAAAGTAAAATGGGGAGAGGGTGAAACACTGCAAATATTTTTGTGAATGCATGCATTGCAAGGTAACAGCAGAATTTGCCTAATTTGTCACCTCAAGGTGATGAGAAAAGAGTGACGATTTAGGCGAAGTGATGAATTATGTAAACAGGTGAAAACTCTATCAGAGAAGCTCGTTTACTTTATCGTAGTAACTCGTATAGATAGTGCTCTTATTTGCAGTAACATACAAGTTTGTGACGTTATGGTTGAATACAACAATTCCTCTACCTACTCTATCTGGACTCCTCCATTTAACAACTGCAAAGACTTCCCGCGTTCTCTCAATGGGGAGTCGATTCGCGCTTCGTACCTCGTGTATAAATTCGATAAACAAATTGCGAGGTGCAACAATTCACCGATAAAGATCCTAAGTTGTTTGAATTCTCACATGTACTAGCTGCTTAGACATCAAAAGCGAAACTGCAAATGACGTATTAGCCGAACAAAACGCTTCTCAAGGATAGAAAGAGGTGACGAATTGAGCAAATTGACGAACAGAAATGTACACAAAAGATAGGAATTCTGCCGGGACCGACGAAAAAGTAACGAATTAAGCGAATTGACGAATTAGACAAGCTCTACTGTACCTTCATAATTATTTCTATTTGCAAGAGAGTGAAAAAGAAGTTGCCCTTCCACATTTCACTTTGTGGTAGTCAGGGTTCTTACACAATTTTGAAAATAAATTTCCAGACTTTTTCAAGACCTTTTCCAGACATTTTCAGGACTTTTTCCAGACCTAACATTTCCGTATGACCTACCCAGGTCAAATACAGACCCTATATTATTTAATATGATATAAGTAAAATTATATCAATATTCAATAAAAAGTATGACAAGATATGTCAAAATATCAAGTCTGGGAATTTTTTTCTTTTTCCATACTAACAAACCAGAAAATATTTTTTCCAGACTTTTCCAGACTGGAAAATTTTTTTCCATATTTTTCAAGACTGCGTAGGAACCCCGGGTAGTGTTGGTTTCCACAGCATAAGGTAAATTTAATTTAATGGAATTGGTATCATTTACGGTAGTTGTTGGAGAGATAGTTAAAATTGTGAATCAGACTGCATTAGACTTCACTCCTTACATGTTGATAAAACAAATAGTAAATTCGATGAATGTTTACATAAACTTATTAAGTGCAGCAAATGTAAACAATTCATATTTTGTTGAAGTACCAATGTCTTTTATCAGTCCGCAACAGTACAAATGAAACATCTTTTTCCAATTACAGGTGGTTGATTTGCAATCTCTGAAGAAAACAAACCACATGTTTTGCACTGTGTCAAGGTGGGCCAGGGTTATGGGTGGTAATACATGAAAATATATGGTACTGTATAGCCAGTTTCTTTGATTATGGTTCTTGTTATGGGAAATCACTGGACAGTACCAAATTAAAATGTCAACTGCTACTGTTTTGTGTTTACAAAAACAATCTAATATTATGCATGCAACGAAACACATGACAGAAAAAATGCTTGTGCAATTTCCTTTCTGTACAATAAAAATCAAAAGTTTATGCAAGTGACTTCAGCAGTGTTCTTCAAATGAAGCAAGCTACAGAATTTTTGGGAGGTCCAGGTGCTCTTATGAAAACCTAAATGTATAATTTAGGTATTGGCACAAATTGCAGAGAACTTTTTTTAGAGATGTGCAAGTATTGTGGAATGAGAACACAAGTGCACATTGCACCTTACATAAGTTTCAAAAGTGCGTTCACTTGGACATGATCTCTCATACGCTATCACAGATTTTACAAACTATAAGAAGGTCAAGTTTACATGGCAAGTGTTTACTTGAATGAATTTATCCAAACTTCATTTGAATAACACTTGCCATAAATCAACCATGGAAATGAATTGCTGGCAACAGAAACAGTTGTCACTATGACTGACACTATGCACTTGATGCATAAGAATGGCAGTAGTAATTTCTACTTGAAATATAGTTGATGCATATGGTTTTTTAGGTTGCAAAACAGTCTGCTGTGTCATGCTAGTAGTCATTTTATTTATTATTAGAGAGGAGCATTGCTCTCACAGTCCATCACAGCTTTGTAGTAATCTCATAAATGAATTTGAGGAAGCTGGTTTCTACAGTGCCACTTTGGTGCCAAAAGTAGTTTTATCTTGCAATGATGACTGGAGCCTGAGACATATAGTATGTAGGTAGCATCATTCTGCTGAATGGCAACACAGAACCCGTAAAGCAAATGACCAGAATAAGCTCGTAAGTTTTTCACTAATTTGGTTAAAACAGTTGATCAATATCAGTATGCATTTAAATTAAAAGTCCTGGATTAAGCTTTCACCATGCACCAGGAGCCCTCAACTTTTTTCAAACAACTTCTACTTAGTGTTAAAGTGTTGCATTTTGGTAAAAAATGAGACGTCTAAAAATTTTCAGTGTTGGTTGATGTTTAGGGGTGCATCGGGACTCCTAAGATTTGACCCGGGGGGCAAAACTTGCAAATAATGAAATTTAGCCATAACTAACTACTTGGAGTAAGAACATGATTTTGGTGTCTAACCCTACTAAAATACACACCAGCTATCCATTAAAGCTATCACAAAGACGTAAAAGGTTAAGCAATTTCCATTTTCAGTGATTTTTGCTAAAATAAATCAAAAATATGCGTTTTTCACAAGAATGTTGAAAAGTTTGTCGTGTATTCTGCTTCTTGGACAAGTCTTAAGCGCTGGTGGTTTTGCTAGTGATGTGTTCGAATCATATTTGTCGAGTCACAAGCCCTTCAAGTCAGTAGTGCCTTTTCTTTTTTAATATCCTTTTTAAAGTATATAAATATATGTATAGGCAAAGATGATTTAGATTACATAAAGGATATACACATTCATTCCTTTTTGTAAACTAAATCATCTTTGTCTGCATGTGTGTTTTGTACAACTAAACTCAAATTGTGAATACTGCTTTAACACTGACATTGATTTGTTCCTGATTTTTTACATGGAGACCTGTCCTTGTTGTGGTTCTGTGCTTGTGGTTTGTAATTTTTTTCCACTTTTCACTTGTTTTGTTGTATTCTTTTTGACATTCTCAATAAAATTAAGACAATCCTACAGCTCATCCTAAAAATATAATGCATACATATATGCCTACTTTTAAGATTGACTTCTTCATAAAGTTGGTGAGAAATAAGTGATTGACCTACATAGCCGTCTGGTACAAAATGATAAGGAAATTGTATTTAAAAAACTTGTGGCAGTATTAAAAAAGATTACAGCAGTTCAGATAATGAAATTTGCATAACTCTTTTGTTGTCTTTTAAATCAGTGTGATCCAACTACGGGCCACATATGGCCCACCACAGAATTTTCAAGGGTCCGCAGAAGCATTCAGGAAAAATCTTCAAATCTGAAATTTGTTGAAAAGCATGTGAGATTACATTTGTCCCACTGAATTGCTTGCACTGGATAAAGTAAATTTCACAAGAACAATGAAAAATACCTTTTCTGTTTACCATTTTGTTTCATTTATTTATTTTGCAATCTAATTACAAGGTACTGTGTGCCGCTAACCCTTTGGTAGGGCACCTGTTGAGATAACCTGTTTTTTTCAGTGCCCTGACGTTTGTTGTCTTGAAGAGTACATCTGGCATAATGAACTCATTACCGCCAAATAAATTTGTCTATCTTATCTGCTAAATGCGGCCTTCTGAAAGCGGCCCTTGAGCCAAGTTAATTGCCCATCGCTGCAATAGGCAACAAGCTTAACATCTTTTAATAAAAATGTACAATACTAACGGTGTTAGAACTGCAGAGAGCTTCTGGAAATTNGTCAGCAAAGATAGATTTCCCAAACTAAAAGATTTCGCATTAAAAATGCACTCGATGTTTGGAAACAGATACGTGTGTGAGTACATTTCCTACAATGAAGCAAGTCCAATCTAAAAAGAGAAATCGAATGGCAGATGAAACACTGAACAATAGTCTCCAACTTTCACCACTAACAGTAACACTGGTATTTATTAAAGAATGATAGTGTCAGAAAAGTCTCGACCACAGGCATCCCACTTGTAGAGATTGGTAATACATTGCTATTTGGTATTGTGTAATAATTTTTATGACACTCATTTATCTTCCCTTTTTTAGTTTTAAATGTTGTGAATGTGTTGCGGTGTAGATCACTGTATTGGAAGTGGCCCACGAGTTGTCACGTTTTTGTAAAATGGTCCGTAGGTCAAAAGTAGTTGGACTACGCTGTTTTAAATAACACTTGTAATTGTAGTTTTCAACCATTTTGGCAACTGATGGCAATTCTTGAACTATGCACACCTGTAAAATGAGTCTGTATATGTGAGGCACGAAGAAGATATTTTTTCTTGATCTTGAAGATCTACTTCAAACACTTGGTACAACAGAACTGATCAATTTATTTCTGTTTGGCTACCTGGATGTAGCACATGGGTCCTGCATATTATTGAGTTAAATAATGCGATTTTATTAGGTTTAGTGCTCTATCATCACCTATGCTTCAGTATAGGTAGTATCTATTCTGTTGCCACCGACAACCATTTGCATAGCAGGCGTAAACACTTATACTCGACTAGCCTCATCGTTTCACTGCTCAGCAAACGCTCTGCTGGGACTATTTTTCTGTTTGAGCTGTATCCACCTTTGTCCACTTATGACGCTGCGTTTGTGATACTAGCAAGACGATGAGGCTAGTCGAGTGTAAGTGTTATGCCTGCTATACAAATGGTTGTCAGTTCGGCTCTCACCATTATTGCTTTGGTTTTGCTAGTATAAATGACATTTTGGTGAAAGTGCTTATTGTGTACTTTTTAAAAAAGGCAGTGGCTACACAACTGCCTGAGGATCTTTTTCTTTGAAACCTTATTTAACTGAAGTGACTGTAACACACAACGAGAGTACAGTAGGCTTGATAGAAACATACGAAACATAAAAGGTAAACCCTAAGCCTATTGCTTAACTGTAATCCTAACCCCTCAATGTAAACTTTTGAAAAGAATTAAGAAAAACTGGACCCATTAATTGAAACGTACAACCAGTCACTACCAAAACAAAAGTCATCAATGTGAGAGCCACCGAACCAAAAACCATTGGCACAGCAAATGTAAAGGCGTCTGCTATACTACCAGGACGGTGCTGCTTGAGTGACAAACTAAGAGTTTTATTTGAACCACGTCATGCAAGGTGGTTCAATAGCCACTTCCTTTGAAAAAGTTTTGGGTAAAACTTTTCCATTTAGATTTAGGGATTACGTTTATGGGTCTAGGCTTAGCCTTCAGGGCTTAGGTTAAGGCAGTGTCTATTTTGCCGTCAAATGCACTACTGGAAATATTTTGCCACTAGGTGAATAAGATTGGTTGAATTGGTCATGTCACATATGCTCGGATTAGTGTGTGGTGTTTGTCATTACAGGCGTACGGGGCGGGTGTGCAGCAGTTCCCCCTGGCTTGAAAAATTTCAGGGCAAGCGCAAGTTGCTTAAAAATCCTGTATGATAAAAATATTTCAACACAATGAAAATTTTCAGGGCAACTCTATTTTTCAGGGCATGAACAAAACGCTCAAAAATCCCTAATGTAAAAGGTATATTCAATACAGTTAAAATTTTAGGGCAAACTGTATTTTTCAAGGCAAGCACAAAGTTTCTCAAAAAATCTTCAGGACAAATTGTTTTTTAGGGCAAATTGTTATTTTCAGGGCAATGTTTCTCCAACCCCCCAATAAAATGCTTACCCTTTCGCCTATGTTTGTCATGTTTGTGACTTACTACCCTAAACCTAAACTGATGAAATTTATAGACAAAGAGAGCACACCTTGTGTACATAGGCATTCGAGCTCGATCAACAAGCTTTTTTTAAGGTTGATACCATTACCAATGCTTTATTACATTGCCAATAACTGATACTGAGATATTTGCATTACTCAAGGTCAAGCAGTGTCTATTTTGCCTAATGCCGCAAACTAAACACTCCTGGAGCTATTTTGCTTTCAGCCAAACATTAGTTGAACAGGTCACATGACAAGCTTTGAAAGCAAAATTGGTCAGTTGATTGTGATGTCTGTAGCATGTATTATTTTTATCTCTCAAAAAATATTTGATAGCCCTGCTTCAGCAGTATTGTAAAGTAGTGACTAGTCACACACAATGCTACACTTACAGTACAATGCATAAACCAAATCAGAAAATGTTTTCATGTACTATTACAGCATGTTTTTACCTGTCAGAGCTACTGCATTCAATAGTCTTACTCCATAAATCAAGCATTCAAGCAAATCAACAATCACAAACAGGCGAACATTTGTTGCCTATAAGTACTCCTTTGTGTTGGCCTATGCTCAGATGCACATCTCACGAGTAGGTAAACACAGGGGCGTAGTGCTAAGATAAGAGGTATGGAAACACCGTTCCCACCCCATGACTACACCCCTGATTTAGGTTTAAACCGAACTCTAACACCAAATATCGCTCAGATGCCGTCACACGCGAAAAGCT